>OLNF01000702.1_pt1 | contig 30073 bp, 21 predicted proteins | sample 1673061 | NCBI WGS metagenome assembly OLNF01 (sample SAMEA3136751, study PRJEB25190) | human gut metagenome
GTTGCAATCGGGCTGTGAGCCTGCGCCGCCATCTGCTGGCGCTTTTCGGCGGACAGTTCCACCCACTGGTGCGTCGCCGCGTCGTACTCGTGAACCGGCGTGGTCTGCACCACCGCGCGGAAACGGTTGTTGCCCAGCGCGTACACCTTGCCGCATCGGGTTCGGAGGTGTTTCAGTTCCTGCTGAGCAGAAATGATTTCTTGTTCTTTCATAAGAACTCCTTTTCTTGTCAATTTAATTGGTAGAATTCATAGTCTTTTCTTCGCGGGGGAGCTCGCGTCATTTCGTTTTTCCTCCTTCTTTGTAACAAAAAGAGCGGCACGATTTCGACGTGTCGCTCTAAAAAAGCTGCTCAGCGTTTTTGCTGAACAGCCCCTGTGCCTTCCTTGGCACATTTATATCATAGCACATCCTTTCGCCAAAATCAACACAATTTTGTCCAACTTTGTCCAAATTCGTCCACATTTGTCCAAGTTTGTCCAAGTTTGTCCAACCTGCGCTCGAAAGCAGGAAAAATAAAAAAATTTTCACGGCTTGTCTAATTCCGTTTCTGCCGCGCAGTGTTAGAAGTGAAAGGAGGGTTGATAATTCACGCACCGTTCGCCAAGGCAGCATATGCCGCGAAATGCTGACTGTCATTGCGGGAAGGAGGTTTTGGGAAAATGAGTGGCACAAAGAAAGAACACGTCAAAATCATCTTGCAGACCATCGAAAACGGAACTTTGAGTGAGACAGAAACCGAGCAGCGGCTGCTTGGGCTCGTCCGTCAAGAAGCAGAAAGGAAAGACCGTCCAGCTGATTTAGGGCTAATTCGGGCGTGCTTGGAATTGGGTGATCAGCTGCAAGGTCGCAGTGGTGACGTGGATTCCGAGAAGATTGACAAGCTGAAGCGGCGAATTGCTATCGCTTACGAAAAGAGGAGGAGAAAGAAGGAGAAGCGAAAAGCCATACTCAAATTTGCTTCTTTCGGAGCTGCCGCTGTTCTACTGGTTGCATCTTTCTTTGTTCCGCAGCATTGGTCGTGGATTGAAAGCTGGTCCACGCCAGATGAACAGCAGCGAGTTTTGATTGGACATGAAGTTACGGTGGACAGGGTTGGCAAAGCCTTAGCTGACCACGCGGCAGTCGAGCAGCAAACATATGCGGTGAATAGTTCAGCGGAAATTGATGAACTGCTTGGTTGCCACAGCGGCGTTCCTCAAACACTGGATGACGAATGGACGCTGAGCCGAGGATATGTTGATTATATGTCAGGATACATCAAGCTATCGCTGATGTATGTCAGCAGCACCGACCCGCAGAAAAGAATTTCTGCGAATATGAATCTGTTCACAGACATTGAACACGCCGCATTTACCTTCGAGCAGACGAATGATGGACAAATGCAGCGTGTGAACGGGTTGGACATCTATGTCGCGGATAACGAAGGTCAGACGACTGCTTACTGGTATAACAAGAATATGTACATCTGCTTATCTGGCAGCGCCAGTGAAACAGAAATCATCAATGCTATATTATATATGATAGGAGAGTAATAAATGAAAGCATTGCAACGTGGAATAACAACCATTCTGGTATTAGTCCTTCTTCTCAACTGTGCATTCGCTGCGCCAATTGCGACATATGGCGATTCCATATTTATGTCGGCTTCCTGTTTCATTTTTGCCGATAAGATTGCCAGTTTTGACTTTACGACTTACGATATAAAAGAACGCATCGTCATCGTAAATGTTTGGCTTGAACAGCAGGTCAATGGGCAATGGGTGTATCAAAAGACCCTTCCTGTTCCGGCAAAGGTCGCAACCGATACGGTTTCGTATTGTGTAGAATACGACTATTCCAGCAACATTAACCGGGCGTGGGACGTTCCGGCTTGGCTTTACGGCAGATGCAGACGGTTATCGAATCACCCGCTATTCTCCCGGACGCAAATTCTAATCGCTTTCCCCACTGAGTGCTTTTCTTGCCTCAGTGGGATTTTCTTTTGCCAAAGAGCAAAGTCCGCCCATCTTTTTCGAGCCAAGCGCGCGTGGGAGAGTAACGAATTTTCTTGCAACTGATATTAGCAAGCAGGGCAAAGGTAGCACCTTTTGCATTTTGCTTGTTGGATGGCATGGCCCCCAAACCCCTTTCACCAGCGCAAGCGCTGTGGTTGTTTTGCGAATTAGCGGGATTCGTCGTCGTGGTTGGCACCGTGTTCATCGTAGTGGTGATCTTTTGGTATGACATGTTGGTGACTGTTTGGTGCGCTGTCCCGTTCCAGAATCTCGTAGTTATACCGAACGTGCTTCAGGTCTGTGAGCTTTGGTTTCAGCTTGTCCAGCGCTGCCTGATCGTTTTCTTTCTGCTCCTTCAAGCTGTCGTATTCCGCCGTCAGCTCTTTCAGCGTCGGCATCTTTCCATCGAGCGACGAGTAAACCGCCTGGGCATTTTTATGATCTTCGATCTCCTGCCGATGCTCCTGATAGAATTTCACCGACCAGTTGGATTCCCTATACTGGGTGTAAACCTCTTTCGTCCGGCTGTAATCTCGGATCGCTTGCCGCTGGCGATTGATCTCTTTCATCCGGTTTTGCTTCTCCCGGATGGAAGCTTTCAGAGAGTTTCGCTGATCGGTCAGCTCCTGAATCTGCTCGTTCAGTTCTTCCAGCGAACCGATGTGATGCTCTTTCAGAAAGATCACCATCTGCGCTTTTGCGTCGATGTTGTTCCGTTCGGCCCAGACTTGATAGCCTTTTCCTTTGCCGGCGCGGAGTTTTGCTTCAATGTCGACCAGTCGCTTGATCTGGCTTTCGGTGAAATCGCCCCGTGGGATTTTCGGGATGTGCACATGATCGCCTGTCAGTGACCGGCGCAAAGTTGCTTCATCGTATTCCGGCACCAACGTATCGAGCCGGATATACCGTTCTCCCTCCGGCGGCTTGATGCTGATCTGCGTACCGCGCTTGATGCGACAGCCGACGTCTTCCAGCAGCTGCATCAGCGCATCGAAGCCGTCAGGCTGTATCCGCAGCGCGGTATCAATGATCATTCGCAGCTCATCCCGGTGGGTGAACCTTCGCTGATTGCCCTGCCACTTATCGTAGGTAACGGTTTTATCCTGCGGGTTCTGAATGACCGACAGACTGTGTTCCCGGCAGAGCGAATCGCTGATCTGCGCCAGATCCTTTGCCGATTGCTTCACGTCCCGATATTTGTGCTGTCCCTCCAGATCGGTGGAGCAGATGATGATGTGATTATGGATGTGGTGCTTGTCGATGTGTGTTGCAACGACGTAGGCGAATTGATCGTCGGTCATCCGGGAAGCCAGCTCTTTCCCAATTTCGTTTGCTTCCTCCGGCGTAATTTCATCTGGCTTAAAAGCCTGCCGGACGTGATAGCCGATCACTTCGTTATCCTGTGTTCGTCCAGTGCTCTGTTGGTATTCCTGACGGAAAAGCATGAACTCATCCGCCGCAGTTTCGGGTGAGCAGGCGTAAGTCGAAACCAGAATTCCGCCGTCCGTCTTTTTCGGATTCATGATGTAATCCAGCCGTTCCCCAATACATTGCCGAGCAGTTTTCCCTTTGTTGATGTGAATGGACATTATTCTTGTGGCTGCCATGGGTACTCCTTTCAGTGTTGAATTTGATCCAGCCTGTGAAGAATGCTGCTCAGTATCGTCCGCAGCTCTTCCTGCCGATCTTTTATGTCTTCGATTTCCGTTTCAAAGATGGAACCGTGTTCATTTAATCGCCTGGCGATTTGATTGACATTGTTGCTCAGGCTGCCCATGAGGCGAACCGCATCATGCAGTTCCGGCAGGTCCAGCTTCAGCACATATCCGTTCTAGGCCATGGCGCGGATGAAGGCAGATTGGTTTTTGATCCCGAAGGTTTTCATTTTTTTCTGGATGATGGCGTCCTCTTCCGGTGTCGCCTTGAAGCTGTAGTGGATCGTGCGGTTTTTCTTTTCTGTCACTGTGCTCCCTCCAGTCTTTGAAATCCGTCTGTCATGTCGGCTATCGGCCGACATTCATTTCATTGCTGTTGGTTCGGGCTTATTTCACTGCTGTCTCTGGCAAGAAACCTTGTTTGGCTCACTGCCGGTCCTTTCGGCGCTCCTTTCCGAAGAGGAAGATCTTCGCGGTTTGGGCAGATCTGGAAACGTGGCCCTGATTGTCAAGGTGCGCTTCGCTGGCAATACCAGCGACTAATGAAAAGAACGGTTCCTAACTTCTACCTAAGTGAAAGGTTCACCACGATTCCCATAGTTGTTCTTCAGTATCCGAAACTTGGGGAGCAGTGGGTTCAGACACATACGCTTGCCAAGGTTCCCGCTCCAGCCATTTCACGATACCGGGAACATACTGACCGTTCGCAGTCATCCAATCCAAAGTTGTCTTCTCCGCCTCCAGAGCGGCGAGAATGCTATCCACCGTTGCGCCGTCATTCAGTGCCTTTTCCACCAGCGCTGCCGCAGCCTTACGGTTCGTCCGCCGGTTTTGCGGATAGGCAAGCCAGATTTCTGAGAACCGATCCGGTTCATTCCTCGTCCCACACCCTAAAGAAGAAGTATATATATTCTTTTTATATGGGTTAGGTCTTGCCACCGTACCGGTTTGGTAGGAACTGGTCTGATTCTGGGGATCAGTTGGTATCACGGCGATACCGGTTTCTTGGTAGCTGGTATCATCCTGATACCATGCCTGCCGGGCATCCCATGAGGAACCGGTACAATCCTGAATATCCCATGCTTCTGCGCTGACTCCATCGTGGAGCCAGACTGGTCCATTTTCCAACTCGGCGCTGTCAACATCAGGCCAGTTCACTACATGCAGCATCGTTCCAGTGTTAGGGATCGACTGGATTGTCACCAAGCCCTGCGCTTCCAGCATCCGCATCCTGCGGCGCAACTTGTCCCTGGACCAGAAGAGTGCTTTCGCTGTTTTCCGCTCTGACAGGGGCATGTCGCCCGGCTGGAGCTGCAACCCGCGCCACCAATACTGATTGTGGCTCGCCATGGCCAGACAGTAGAGATACAGCTTCACCGCTCCGTCGTCAGGCCATGCCGGGCTTCTCATGAGCTGATGGATTTCATCTGCGTTTCGCTTCGTGTTCATCATCGTTGTTCATCCTTTCTTCTCTTTGGCGTTATCCCCGCCACCCCTATATGGGGAAATCGGGGTAAATTGACACCTGTTCCTGAAATTTTTGTTTCGGGATTTCGTGAGACCGCCCCCTTTCCGGCCCGCTGTTTAATCCCTTCACCTATCAATGTAAAAAAGCGGGCAAAGTGACACCGGTAATTTGAAATTCTTTCGTTTTGGATTTCCACGAAGTTTTCTCCTTTCCAGCGTGTTAATGATTCCTCCCAACCTTCTATGTAAAAATCCGGGCAGAGTGGCACCACCTCCAGAAAATTTTTCAGCACGTGAGACACCATCTAATGTCCAAAATCGAGCTTTTTGGAAACCTCTTCCGGAAATTTTTTTGAAATACTTTCTCATGAGTATCAACATCCATCGATCACCCCGCGAAACATGCCAGCGTCACCTCCTGTCAGCGGCTCCATATTGCCCGCTGCCCCTTTATGTAAAAATCGAGGCAAAGTGGAAACACTTTATGGAAATTTCTTATCAGGCTGATTTCTGGCGTGAGCCACGTTGTTGTAAGGGCGTAATCATCGGGGATCATCCCCTCTGTTGCTCACTCCACCCCTAAATGGCGAAAATCGTCGATTTTGGAAACACTTACGGAAGATTTTTCGAAAAAAATTTTCGAAGCCTAAAACCAACGAGAACCCAGCAGATCATGCGAACTTCACCTCCTGCCAGTGGCTGCATATTGCCCGCTATCCCTCTATGTAAAAATCGGGGCAAAGTGGAAACACTTTTGCGAAATTTTCTCAATAAGCTGATTTCCAACATTGGGTGCCACAGTATTCTGAGGGCATCATTTTTCTCTCCCATATCTACATGGCGAAAATCATCGTTTTTGGAAACACCTACGGCAAAAAATGTTCGAGGTTTTGACTGTATTTTTGAACTTGAAACGAAAAAAGCCCCATGGCAAACTTTGCCACAGAGCCTGTAACAGAAAAGTGAGCTTGGTTATCGCCCAAACTCACCATCTTATAAACTACTGTCAAACCTGGAGCTAAAGGGCTTTTTGCTCCCTTTCACCCCTTCTTGCATGATTGTTTAGTTGCCATTTTTTACATCAGCTTGTGAAGTGCTTATGACACTATCATGTATTACTTCATTATACTCGTTCAATTTGATTTGGTGCTATTTGCAGTTGTTACATCCACTATTTCCTTTCTGATAAAGCTGATTCCTGCTTGCTTCATTAATCGCCATTGGCTCGGTAGACTGCCCCAGGATAAAGCTTCATACCAGAACAACCAGTAACGATCTATGTCTGAATTTTTTAGTTCCATAGCTACTCTATTAAGCGGCTTTACCTGCGTTGCGTCTCTCTTCCAATGGTTCTGCTTCATGAAATATATCCATGTCATTGTCAACAGCAAGCAATCCTTGCTCTTGATTACATAGTCCTGTGCAGCGATATAATCTATTTCAAAGCCATTAAGCACAAAGTCAAATCGAATTGCAAAATAGATCGCATAACACAGGCTCTCATAATCATTTATTTTGGTTGCATTTTGATATATTGTGTCTGAAAAAGCCTTGATATCGTTTATATCAACACCATACGGTGAAAACACATACTCTTCCATCAACTGTAAAAGGTATGGATGAAGCGCTGCCATATGCATGAATCGTTTTGCGGCCAGCTTCTTTCCATTATCAGAAAGCTTTGATTTTTTAAGTTTTTTGATGGCATAATTGATTATTGCCAAGTCTCCCGCATCCGTTGCCAGCATTAATGCCGTGTCAATAAATGTATTAACCTGAGGATACTCAACCATTCCTGACTCACCCACTTTGGGTAAATCACTCAACTGATGTTTCCAGTTTTTCTCTATGCCAACAGGTAGTTCAATAACCTTTGTCTTCTTGTGATTCAAAGATAAATCGAATTCACGGAGGGCGTCTTCAAGATCTCGTAGAAACCGTTGCGCTTCTTCGTGACTATTAACATAACAATCATAGTCATCTATGTTTCTGGCATAACGATAGCCCTTATCATATAGTTTTTTATCAACCACAGTCAGAATAATCTCTGAAAGCAGGTTTGAAGTATGTGGCCCGATAAGGAGTCCGTGCGTTTCACCATTGCGCATATCTGAACAAGCCTGATCAATCCTGTTATACCAAGTATCATCGTGAACTGTTTGCTTTGCTTTCTCCTTTCCTACCAATGCCCATGGTATTGAATGTGTGTATATGCTGGGAAAGCATGTTGAGATATCGGCCTTAACAACAAAGCGGCTTGTCCCTTTATCGTGTATCAGTAGATCTGATTCCGGGTTGCCATCTACTCGCCAGTTTTTATAATTCATCTTAAAAATGCGTTTTTCATTGTACTCTTTGCGAACATGAATTCGACTGACGCGATAGCTCTGTCCATCTGTCTGCATGTGGAAATGGTTGCGTATTTTATCCCAGTTATCCTTAAGCTCAGTACACACTCTTTGGTATTTAAAAGGGTTCGGAATTCCCATAAGCCGTGGTATGCCGATACTACGCGTTACTCGAAAGGCTATGTATTCATTCCAGCCCGTATCGAATGGAGCAGGTATTGTTTGGCAGTAATTGAAGAAAGGAACAGCGGTAAATACAGGCGGCAACCTTTCAGCAAAGAACCCGTAAGCAAGTAGGCCTTCGTAGAGTTCACCGGATGAAATTTCATCCATAAAATCTGTATACTTTTTCTCCACTGATTCTTTACCTCCTATTCTTTATGTTCTGTTTCGTAATGAACTGAATCTAATATTATCCAAAACGCTATGTATTGAAAGATATAGAAACGCAAAGAAAACTGCTAAACCGACTAATTCTATGAGACCACTTTTTGTGATGATTATTTATGGTTCCCTTTAGGCACGCCGATCCTCTTTGATATATTATCTCCGCTATCACGTGTGGATTTAGTGGGAATTCGAGGAGGATTCACAGTTTTTGAAGGATTTTTTGTCCCAGTGGTTTTAGGTGCTTTACCTTTTCTCTGCTCACTCATTATTATTCTCCTTAGATTGTTATCAAGTACAAGCCAATAATAAATGCGATGACCGATTCTGCTATAGACGCCCAAAAGCAGATTATAGAAGCGATGATTAGTCTGACGCGCCTATCATTGAGTCTGCATTTTTCCGTCTGTACATCTTGCAGCAATTGATAGTATTGCTTTTGCTGCGCTGTCTTACCAGTGATAGATTCCCATTCATCACTTTCAAAGGTGTATTTCCTCAGCTCCGATAAGTCGGGCAAAACTTGTGTTTTGAATCTCCACTGCACAATAGAAGATAGCACTAAACTAGCTCCAATAGTCGCAATGATAATGGAGATGGAAATAATAAAGAATAGCGTAGGAATGTTCCCTCTGTGATCAGCAAAGATTGCTGCTGCTCCAAGCAACACAGCAGTCACGATAGAAAAAACAGTCTGCATTTGGCTTGCTTGGGAAATCAACGCATCTTCCCTATCTCGTTCTTCATCGTATTTACGTTCGCCGATCTTTAAAGCATATTCGAGTAAATCGACCATGCCCTGTTCTTCTTTCATAGTTTGATTACCTCACTAATTCATTCGTGACGCATTGTGTCTTGAGGCGAATTCGCTCATACACATCGTCCTTATGTTGCAGAAAACTCGCCAAACTGTACAAAGATATTCTTCAAATCATCCGGTGTGGAAGAAGCCAATACTTTCTCACGGATTTCGCTCTTTTGCAAATCCAATCGCACATAACGCTTATGATCGGTCAGATCTGTCTTTTCATGGATCAGCTGTAGGCGAATCACATGCGGCTCATCTTTGCTGTACTGCGCCAGTGCCTTGGCCTTGGGCAGATTATCGTCATAGCGGGGCATATGCGGTTCAAGCACGTCCACAACATAACCATATTGCGGATGTTTCCTGACAATCATCATATCAGGATAGAAGCCCTTCTTTTCACCATTATAGTCATAGGGGAGGCATAATGCCCACTGCGCACGGGACACGTTGCGCAGCCAGCATACGAAATCAGGACGTCGCATTTCTTCCCGCAGTACGCCATCCTCCCAGGTGTTGAGCTTGATCTTGGCAATTCCGGTATTGGGATCAACATAAAGATGATTCGTGTACGGCTGTCCATCGGGATTCATCACTGCGCCGATATCGTCTACCAAATGAAGCGTATGCTTACTGACCGGATTACTTTCCGTTGAAATCTCATCGTACTTCTGGCGATATGTATCAGTCAGGAATGCAAAATCTGTACGGTGCGCATCGATGAGCCGGTTGAATTCTGTCTTTGCCCATACATGGAGTCCGGACATGGCGTCATTGTTGGCGGCGAAGAGAATACAGTCCACATAAGCAGGCGTTGGCGATGTAATATCACCAAACCTTGTCAAATAGGCGAAGGTGATTCTTGTATCGCCAAGTTTTTGATCGGCAATGCGCTGCTGGTGTTCAATTGCTCGGTCGGAGGCTTCAAAAACGCTGTGTTCAGCATGATGATCAACGGATTCACCAAAGGGATCAAAAATTTGTTCGGAAAACCGCATGGTAACCACACGGTTATAATATGTCTGATATGTTCCTTCCGTTTTAAGCCTTTCGATGAAAGCATGGATACGGCCTGTCACGTCTTGTGTAAATTGGGCATAGGCATTCTGCTCGATGGCAGTAATGCTCAGCAAATGTGTCAGGTTAACCAGTGAAGTCAGACTAGAAGCGGTTTGGTGTGGGGTGACTTTATAATTAAGCAGGGCAAAGCTGTTGATTGTCTGAATGATCGCAGGGCGGTCAATCAACCCGGTATTGAAGGACATTTGTTCCGCCTGAACCTGCTGCTGCGGTGCTGGCTGTTGCCCAGATGCAGGCGTAGGTGCTTCGCTTTGATGCACAGGCTGTGCCTGCGGCACTGGCGTCAACGGTACTTCCGTTGGTTGCACAGGGGAAACCGGCGTCAGCGGAACAAAGGGGCGATCCGGCGTATCCGTCCCTGGAATGACGGTGGAGCTTTCAGGCGTGAAGAAATCCATTTGCCCCGGAACCTGCGGCTGTACTCTGGGATGGCTTGTCCAAACGGTATGGATCGGTGTTTCCACCGCTTCACTGCTGAGATCGGCGGGAATATCTCCGCCTTCTTCGTCCTTGAAAGCGGCAATCACGTTCTCCACCGTATCCCGATCAAAGAACGGTAAATACAGGTGAACATCATTCAGGCTTTCATCGCTTTCCACCCGGCGCTGCAGGGGTGTACGCACCATGCGGCCCAACAGCTGCGCAATATATGTGGCGTCCACTGCCCGGCGGAAGGACATCATGGTTTCCGCCCGCGGGCAATCCCAACCGGTAGAGAGATTCTCCTTGAAGAATACCACCCGGATTTTCTTATCGTCGCTGATGGCGGAGGCATCCACATGGCGAATTGCAAGGCCATGCACCGTGATCGTTCCAGCTTGTCCGAAAGTGTGCACCACTTCATTTTCCCGAAGCTGATAGCCTGTGCGCTCCTCTATGGCGGAAAGGCAGGCTTCCATATCGGTGGCGGTTGCCTCGCTGCCGGCACTGTTTAGCACCTGGATCACCAGAATTGGATTTACCTGCGGAATACTCCGCGCAGCGCAGTATTGGTACCACTGCTCACATTTCTTCTTCCATTCACTGGCAGCAGCGTGCAGTACATGAAGACCATCCGTAGTTTGATGCTCCGGGTACGTCAGAATGATGCGATCCTTCAGCAAACCGGATTGCTTTACTTCGGCTTCGGAAACTGGCACCTCATGCCTCATGCTTGTTGTGATACCAGCTACCAGCCGGGTGAACCGCTCGGTAGTGGCGCTCATGCCGATAACAACCGGCAGAGGCTTTAGGCCATCTGCCTGGCTGCCTTTGATGAATTTCTGCATGATGGTGGTGGCGCGAGCCGCATCCCGGTTATCCCGCATCCCACGGTGGGCCTCATCAATGATCAGAATCAAATGCGTGCCCTTTACTTCCGCCGTATTTTGCAGCGTCTCCCAGATTGACCAGGTACGATGCTCGCCGCCGGAAAGCGTGAGTTTTCCGCCTTTTCCCAGCTTTTGTGTATTCAGGAAATAGATATGCCCATCCTCCAGAGTTTCCTGGTCGAAGGTTTCCTCTTTGATGGTAACCAGCTGGTGCAGACGGATTTTATCCGCTTTCAGGATGAACTTTTCCCGGGATTGCTCGTTCAACTGCGGGGAATCGGACAGCCATACGAAAATGCTGTCCGGCTGCGCTGGAAAGGTTTCGCAGCCATACAGAATGTTTTCTATCGCTGTCGCTGCCATGATGGTTTTGCCGGAACCCGTAGGCGCAGTAAAGGAAACGATCTGGGGCTGATTTGCTACAGGGTAATAGGCATTCGCCAGCTTCACTTTTTCCAGTACAGCGGATACAGCTCGCTTCTGGAAAGAAAACAGTTCATCCCGCATCGTTTCTCACCTCCTCAGGTTGATCTGGAAGTTCTCCAGGTAATCCCGGTACAGCTGATAGGCTGTTCTTCCGGGCAGCATATCGGTCATCATGCGGAAGGCCGGTTCGGAATCGGTTACGATATACAGGGTGTTGATCTCCGGATGAGCCTTCACCTGGGCTGAAAATTCAGCGAAGGCTGTTTCACTGAGCAGCGCGGCGAAACGGTTTTCCGGCAGCACCAGCAAATCAGGTAAATCGCTTCCCTCCGGCAGCACCGGACAGGGATTGTGTGCACCTGCTTTCAGCCAGAGTAGCGGTAACAGTTCGCAAAACTGTCTACCAACAGCTATGCTGGTTTTATTCAGGAAACCAAGCTTAAAATAGATACAGTTTGATTTAAAACCTTCAGCATAAGGTCGTTTATAATCATCTCCATCAGGACTATATTCCCCTTGCAGGACAGTTCCATCATTTCTTTTTCCAAGAGTAGTTGACACTATTCTCGGCCAAGTTACTGATTTGCAAATTCCTTTGCTCTCCCATTGCGTTTCTCGGGGGTGTATACCGGCAGACAACAGTTCTTTTGTTTGTTTTTTTGATAATTCATTATTTGTAACAATGAGACACCTTCTCTGGCCATCATCCTGAGAATTCAGCAGATTTACAGCATTTAAAGTCGTTCCGCTTCCGGCAAAGAAATCAACAATTAAAGAATCATCTGAGGTACATGAACGGAGTGCTTCAAGAATTAGATCAATTGGCTTTGGATAAGGAAAATCTTTTCCACCCATTATGTTTTGTATTTGTGATGTGCCTTTTGATGTATAGAATTGCTTCTCACTCCAAATTGTAGGAATTCCTGAACCATCAGTTTTATATTCCTCTATGATTAGTGCACCATTGACAGGTTCTTTTCCAGAGATCTGAATAATTCCTGCTTTTATCTTCTTAATTATTCCATCTGCAAGAAACTGCACTCCAAATAAGCTATTATTCTTCTTCTGTTTTTGCCTTATTACACGAATATAGCCGTTGTTTACATATTCCAAAAAGCTTGATGGAATGAGCCTCCAAACACAGGGCAAGCCTTTTGTTGTGACAGGCCACACAGCAGAACAATTTGCAGGTGCTTCATCATAATCAAATACAAAGTCATCCAGCGATCCAGAATAACTGCCATCGCGAACTCGTTCTTGAAGAGATTTTCCACATCCTATTATTTTCCCTGATTCGTTTTCGATGTAAATCGGATATGTTTGATTAGGACGCTGGCTTTGAGTAAAAGATGCTAATGTCATACCGTGATAAGGAGAAGATTCTTTTCCCCCAGAAAACAGCATAGGCATTGGCTCAAAATCTTTTGGCACAATAAAAACCAAGTATTCTTGAAGATAGTTGAATCCGCCTGAAGGTTTTCCACCTGATGTTTGAACAGTAACCGTAACAATTTGTTTTTCCGGAAATAGTTCCTCTAAAAGGAGATTAAGACGATTAATCTGTTGATAGCCAATGCTAATAATTAGAACGCCCTTAGGGTTCAAAAGCCTTTTTGCTATTTTCAAGCGCTTTTTAATGAATGAAAGCCATTTGCTATGCTGCCACTGATCATTTTTATCAACAAAAGCATCGTTATATTTCCATTCATCTTCACCTGTATTGTAAGGCGGGTCGATGTAGATGCAGTCCACCTTTTCCGCATACAAGTATTCCAGCAGCTGCAAGGCATGGTAGTTATCAGCCTCGATCAGCGTATGCCACAGATCGCTGTCCGGCGCATTGCACACGGTGTCCAGCTGTTTGAGATAGGGATAAATAGGCTCGCCAAACTTGGCTACAGATACCAAGCTATCCAGCGGCTGATCCACAGGCTCCCTCTCCGGCAGGGAAAGGCAATGGGCCACTTCGCCATCAATCGCCAGCACCTTCATCTGCTTGCTCACATCGCCGCCACGCAGCGCAACAGTGCTTCCTGCTTTTACAGGCACATCATAGAGCACCGTGGATTCCGGAATATGATCTTCAAAAACCAGGCCAAATTTCTTCTGCTGGTTCTGCTTTTTCAGCGCCTCCCGAATCTGCCCCCGCAAGGCTTCATCCGGAATGCGGTCAATCAGTGCATCAAGCGCATTTGCCATAAGCATCGTCTCCTGTATAACTCTCAGAATCTTTCTTTTTGAGAATCATTCGTTATTTCCAGCGAATAACCCATTGTCCGCCATTGTTGCTGCCCTGCCGCGTAACAATGCCGACTGCCTTCATTCCATCAATCGCACGCTGCACGGTGGCTTTGGAAAGCCCGATTTCTTTTCCAATCTGAACAGCAGTGCTGTGGGGATTGCGGATCATGCAATCCAGAATCCTGCCTGCCCGCGCACGATTCTTTTCCGGCAGGGAGGCAAGGAGCGCGTCTTTCACCTGTTTTTGAGCATCAGGTGATGCTGAACTTGTCTCTTTAGCATCGCGTTCAGCATCATTTGATGCCGAACTTTGATGCCGAACATCATTTTTAGCATCTTTTGAGGGGATAACCACCCCGAACGGATCGGTCTCAAAGGGCTTGCGGTGAAGGCTGATGCGGAAAGAAGTGCCAAAATCCTTGATCTCGGGATCACCCAGACCATACATGCGGGCATCTTCAAATACGCGAGGAATGCCGCTGCCCCACCTCTCAATGATGTGCATGTACTGAAATGCCGCGCCGATGGCAATATTACGGACGCGGGAATTGCCTTCAATCAGATGGTTGATGGTCAGATCGGGGCTCAGCCTGCCTGGGGATGTGACTTCCAAACGGTCATCATAGATTGCCACCTGGATGGATCCGGGAGACAAATAGGATCTGTGGCATACGGCGTTAGAGATGAGCTCGCGAACACTGTCCATCGGCAGCTCGTATATATCCTCCCGATAAACGTCCGCAATGCGGGAGCCCAGGTTGATGTGCTTTTTGACGAACACCATGGCATCTTCGATCTGCTGATCGATGGGCCCTTTTGCTTCCTTCCTGTCCAGAAATACGGCGCGCGTATTTCCTTTGAAAACCGCCATCTGGATAAAAGCATCCGGGAACAGAGTATCTATGTCACCGGTCAGCAGCTTCCAGGCATAGGTTGGGAAGTATTTATCCTGGAAGTGCACAAGGATTCTCCATTGTATCAGCTGGCTGGCGGTTACTTTTTTCTGAGAGCGCCGCTGCTCGTCATTTTTGCATAGATCAAGCGCGTGTTGATACATTCTTTCACACAGTGCGTTGATCTCATCCGGCGTGACTTCTTCTCCGGCCACCTGGGTGGCATCGTAGCTCTTATTGGTTCCTTCCAGCTGAAGCTCTTTGATCAAATACGGCTCCGCCTTGCGGGTCACTCCGGCGATGCGGATGTACGTGCCGTCCATCATGCCGTCTGCCCGCAGATAATATGGCTTATCCATGCCGGGAAGAATGTTGGCGACAATGATCTTTTTTCCGTCAACCTCTTCGATTTCCATAACTGGCACAAGGGATGGCGTGCAGGCATCATAGATGCTGTTTGCAATAGCATCGTATTTCTGGAACAGCTCATCATCCGGGAAGCCGATCACATCCCATGTCTGATTCTTCACGCCGAAAACCAGCTTGCCGCCCGCTCCATTGGCAAAGGCAACAGCGGATTTCAGATACTTTTCCCGCTCCTGTGGAATATCCAGTTTATACTCCACCGTAACGTGCTCGCCTTTTTTCAGCTCTTCAAGCGTCATTTCTGTTCACCTCTCCCACAGGAACAAGCTGCCCGGCCTCTGCCTGGCGCAGAATCCGCTGCTTAGCATCATAATCGGCAAAATAGGCCTGCAAGGCGCGCTCTACGACCATAGTCTTGGTCTGCCCAGCCTCGGTAATGACCTCTGTCAGCTTATGGCAGATTTCGTCGTCTATCTTCACGTTCAGGCACAGATAATCTTTCTTTGCTCGTGGCATAATTGATCCCTCCGGTATGGTGTACAGGTGATAGGATCATTATACACGAAAACGCTACACGATTCAATGCCAGAGGAAAAATAATTTTCAGGTAGGCTTTCCTATGATAGCGCTTCGTAAGTGGAAGCACCACAAACAGGTTGTTAAGATTTTGGGCACGGAGCTAACTGACAGTTAGTTTTTTTGAGCAGCATATGAAAGCGCCCCCCCTCGAAGACCTTTCGATTCACAAGGGATGGCGCATTATCAGTTGTCAGGTGTAAACGATTTCTTCCAGGATAGTTTCTTCCGCACGCTGCCGGATGCTGTTCATCCGACCAACCCAGGCCATTTGGTCCTTTGCTTTCAGCTCCTCGTCGATGCCTTCTGCCTGGGCCATCCGGGAAATCATAAGATTCATTCTCTCGACACAGGTGGCTTCCGTTTCCACAAGGTGGTCGTACAGTTTGCCAGAGAGGATCAACTGCTCATAGAACCCGGGGCGATGTTCCTCCAGATACGCTTTACGCATCCTGCCGTAGTGACCGATGCTTTGATGGGGAGCGTCCGGGAGATTCAGATCGGGGAAGTAGTAGTCACCATGCGGTGTATAATGGATACCATTTTCTGTGATTTCTTTCGGGAAACAGGTCATTTTCATGCCCTCCTTTTTCACTTCAGCTTCATCTGTTTTCACCTTCACAAGCCCATTTCCAGTTTGGGTAAATGGCATGAAATACCGCAAAATCTTCACCAACTCCGTACCCAAACCGTCCTTGTACAGCGTTCTATTTGGGTATGCTACACCACAAGATATTGATTTTTCGTTTTCACCATAACACATTATGTTGTGTTATTGATCGAAATTTCATGAGGATTCAGAATTCAACGTTGTCTATTCCTACTATGATGAAGCAGGAAAGCGTCATCAGAAGTGGGAAGCCTTCCCGACAATGCCGGAAGCAAAGCAGCGCAAATCGGAAATCGAATACAAACAGCAGCTCGGCTCGTTCACCATTCCGACCTGCAACACGCTCAATGAACTGCTGAAAGAGTATGTTTCGCTCTACGGCAAGACGAAGTGGGCGATTAACGGTTACAGCTCATACTATTTCCAAATGAGAATGCGCCAAGATGCGAAGCGAATTTTTCGCGCTGGCTAACGCGAATGGAACGCAGCGTAGCAGCGCTACGCTAAGCGGAATGAGCGGACGCAAGCGCGGAAAAGGCGCAAGCAGATGGCGCAGGTGAATTTGGAAATAGTATCAAACACCGGGCTGATTCGGCACTACATTGCCCCCAAACTCGGCGAACTGCGGTTGAAGGAAATTACGCCGCGGGTGCTGGAAATGTTCTATCAGGGACTGCTGAAAGCGCCCGCGGTGCCCTTGATGACGGACAAGAAGTATCGCCAAACTGGGAAGTTTGTGCAGCCGCCGACGATTCGCAAAATCCACAATCTTCTGCACAGCGCTTTCAATCAGGCAGAAAAATGGGAGCTCATCGAAAAGAACCCTGCCAAGTTTGCAACCCTCCCGAAATACGAAATGAAGGAGCGCGACATCTGGGATTCTCAGACGCTGTTTCACGCGATTGACTGCTGTGAAGATGAGCGACTGAAACTGTGCCTGAATCTGGCGTTTTCCTGCTCTTTGCGCATTGGTGAACTGCTCGGACTGACGTGGGATTGCGTAGACATTTCGGAAGAGAGCATTGCGACGGGAAAAGCCCACATTGTCGTCAACAAGCAGCTCCAGCGCGTCAACAAGCGCAGCATGGAAGCTACCGACAGCAAGGACGTGCTGACCACATTCCCCGAAATCGGCTCGCAGAACAATACCGTACTGATTCTGAAAAAGCCGAAAACGCGGGCCAGCATCCGCAAAATTTTTCTGCCCAAGACGGTTGCTGAAAACCTGACGAAGTGGAAAGTGGAGCAGGATTTGCTGATTGAGCAGCTGGGTGCAGAGTACCACGACTACAACCTCGTCATCGCAGGAAGCCGTGGTCAGCCGGTGGAATCGAACATCATCCGCAAGAGTATGCGGCAGCTGATTGAAGCAAACGAGCTTCCGCAAGTCTGCTTCCATAGTCTGCGGCATTCCAGCATCACCTACAAACTCAAGCTGAACGGCGGCGATATTAAGGCGGTGCAGGGGGATTCCGGTCATGCGCAGGCGACAATGGTAACGGATCAGTATTCGCACATTCTGGACGAAAGCCGCAGAAACAATGTGCAGTTGTTTGAGCAGGCGTTTTATGGCGGAAAGGGCGTGAAAATCGTGCCAGAAGCGCAGGATAAAGCCGTGGAAGAGCAAGTGCAGCAGGCGGGGCTTAATTCAGCAGTGCTGCTCAAAATTTTCAGCAATCCGGATATGGTCGCTATGCTGAAAATGCTCGCCAAGACGCTGGGATAATCACGAACACCACAATATCCTCAAAAGCTCTGCGGAAATCTCCCGCAGAGTTTTTTGCTGCCATTAAAAGCGGCAGGCGGTTTGCATGCCAGCACACGGCTGCTTCTTTGTCTAACCGCACCCAACATAGCGAAACAGGGCATGAGAAGAATTGATAATTCGATGCACAGGAAGTCAAGACGATTACTAAAAAATATTGTTATTTTATCTATTGAAAATCCACAAAGTCATACAGATAATTCCAGAAAATGCGGAGCGCAGAAAATTGCTGACACGCTGCGCACGCGGATGTTAGGCAAATCGCCCGTTTGCCAGAACAGCGGTGTTGGCAAAAAAGGCGAAATGTTGGAAAACTGCCATCAACGCCAGCAGCGGAGCAAAACATAGATTTCCAATAGAAGGCAAAAAATTCTTTCCAGCCGATGTCCTTCGCGCGTTTGCCAACACGCACGCGAGAACGTCAACCAGAAAGATTTATTTATTTGGTAATGAGCCCAGTGGGAGTCGAACCCACGACCTACTGCTTAGGAGAGCGAAAAAACGTTCGCCTTTGAGTGCCTCCGAGTGCCTTCAAATGCCCAAATATCAACGTTTTCCACCATTTTCGGATGTTCGCATTTCCTCCAAAAACCTCCTGTTTTACCCTGTTCGTGTTAGCAGAGTGTTAGCAGCTTCTAATTTTGGCGGTAGGCCATTTTCCCACGACGTCCGCTTTTGTTAGCAGGTTTGTGCAGTATTTAATGACATATTGTTTATCATTAGTAAACTCATGCTACGAAACCCTTGCACTGAATGCATTTTTGAAGATAACAATTATTACGGATTTTCAGTGCCATTTTTGAGCTTGAAAGGTTTCTCCAGAAAACACCCGAAAATACCAGATTGTACATGCGAAATGAGTCTTGTGTTATTATCTTATGGAAAAAATAAACCGTGCTCCCTAGTAGGAAGAGCACGGTATTTGAAGGCTTATATGCACGTCATTTCTGTCAGAAGAAATGTAGCTCCCGATGATAAAATCGCTGCATGTTGCCACATTGACATTGTATCCAGGCTTGAGCTGCCCGTTTCTCATGTAGTCCTCTTTCATGTGCATAAAGGTTGCGTCATGGTCCGTTTTGCTGAAGCTATTCCGATTTCCGCAGATGTGAATATCATTTGTGTATTGCTTGAGTTTGGCAAGACATTGATCTCCCCATTCGCTCAGTCTCTGCAGCCGCGTTTTTCTTTTGCCTTTTCCTGAAACAAGCTCGATTCCATCCGCTTTGATTCGCGCATGGATTCTTTTCCAAAGCTTCTTCAATTGTCGGACAGCAATCTTTTCCGGAACATGAAAGCGGATACCTACCTCTTTCAGCTTTGCAGGCAGCTCATCATGAATTTTCTTCAGCAGCTTTTCTGTCTTTTGGGCCGTTGCTTTCTTCCAGACAAAGCTGTACTTGTTCGCATTTGCTTCAATCTTTGTGCCATCTATGAAAGCCGCTTCAAGGCTGAGCAGTCCTCTTTCGTGCAGCAAAACAACAAGCTGACACAGAATATCCTGCCCGGCTTCCTGTGTTAGAATATTCTTTCTGAATCGGTTGATGGTGTTGTGATCCGGCGCACGCTGCCCCTCAAGCAAATAGATGAAGTGCAGGTTTTCTCGGCAGCATGCTTCAAGCGCACGGCTGGATATCTGCTTGCGCATATACCCATACACCATGATTTTCAGCAGAATCTTCGGTGAATACTCGATTCTCCCAAGTCGGGAGTACGCCGCATACAGTTTGCTGTAATCCATCCTTTCCATGACGGCGTTGAGCAGTCTCACCGGTGCATTCTTCTCAATGTTTACTTCGCAGTCCAGCGGCATGACCAGTTGAAATCCATTCGTCATTGCTGTATAATCTGTCTGCGGCATGTTTCTTTTCATGGTAGTTACATTCTACCGCAGGCATTCGGATTTTCATAGTCCGAATGCTTTTTTTGTACCAAAAAGGAGTTGCCTCTTTTTAGTGAGACAACCCCTTTTTTCTTTGGCACTTCACGGAAAGCTGAGGAAGCTGCAAAACAAGAGCGCTGCAAGCAAACAAGAGCTTGCAGCGCTCGTCGCGTTTGCGGATGCGATGAACCCTCTTCCTTGGCGAAGTGATGCGCGTCCCATGCTCTCCTGCGCCATCTGCTTGCGTCTTTTCGTCGGGAAACCGTATGCTCCGACGTGAAAAAAATGCGCCCCCTGATGGGAAACTGGCTTGCTTTTTCCAGTGTCCGCTTCAGGAGGCGCAGGGGAGGGGGTGAAGGCAGGGGATTCGGCGTTAGTGCCGGGAAGCAATGAAGATAACAGCAAAGATGAAAATCAACAGACCGAGCGCAATGTAATTGAGCGTATCGACCGATAGGTTCACCTTGTCGTACATATCAGTGATCCAATTGCGGCCACGGCGCGGCGCTTTGGGGTCTGACGATTCTGTCTGCTGCTCGCTTGTCGATTGCGGCTGTTTCTTGTTTTCCTCCATTGTTTTCGCTCCTCCTTCCATAACGATAGAGCAAGAGGCTCCGTGCATGAAGTACAGAGCCTCTGCGAAGCATGTTTGAAAGCTGATGGCACAAGGGACTCTGCCCCATTGCACCGTGAAACCGTTACTTTCTGGTCATGTACTTGCGCATATCCAGAATAACAGCGAACAGGATAACCGCGCCCTTTACGATGTAGGTAACGTTGCCGGAGATGCCCAGGAAGGTCATGCCGGCGATAATCAGCTGCATCATGAACACGCCAAGGACAACGCCGGAGATTCTGCCGGTGCCGCCGACGAACGATACGCCGCCGATAACGGCTGCGGAAATGGCGTCGGCTTCGTAGTTCAGACCCAGCGTCGCAGTGGAGGAACCCATACGGGCAGCTTCGATGAAGCCAGTATAGCCGTACAGAGCGCCAGCGACCATGAAAACGCCGATGATGGTCATCATAACGTTCACGCCGGAAACGCGGGCTGCTTCCTCGTTAGAACCGACGGCAAACATGTTTTTGCCGAAAGCGGTCTTGTTCCAGACGACCCACATCAGCGCGGTCACGATCAGCGCCAGCAGCACATACATGGGAACTACGGTGAAGATGGCAGTGCCGTTGGGGCGAACGCCGGTTTGAATTTGGAACAGGGGCTTGGTGACGAAGCTGGTGGTGTAGCTGGAGTCGAAGGAACCGACCTGCACCGAGTTGGAAACCGTCAGGTAGATACCGTAGACGATCATCTGCATGGCCAACGTGATGATGTAGGGGTGAACCTTGAATTTCGCCATGACGAAGCCGTTGATCAGACCAACACATGCGCCGATGAGCATAACGAGCAGCAGCACCAGCACGATGTTGGCAGGGGCTCCGCCTGCCAGCACGCGATTGGCAACGTCCGCACGCTGGAGCAGGATGGCCGCCACGAAAGCGGTCAAGCCAGCCACGCGGCCGCCGGTCAAGTCCGTACCGGCCAGAATGATACAGCCGGCAACGCCCAGCGCCATCGGCAGACGGGCGGCGGTCAGGGAGATGATGTTGATGAGGGAAGCGGGCTTGAGGAAGGCGTCACGCTGCGTCTGGACATACAGCGCCAGCAGCACGATGACAATAATCATGGCGTGATCGAGAATCCAGTTCAGGACGCTCTTCACGGAGAGATTCGGCTTTTTTGCCTTTGTTGCAACATTCGACATGTTCAGGCAACCTCCTTACAAGTTCTTTGCAGCCAGTTCGAGTATCTTTTCCTGATCGACCTTACCGTCGCCTGTCGGGACGTATTCGCCGGCAATCTGACCGGCGCTCATCACGAGAATACGGTTGCAAGTGCCCAAGAGTTCAGGCATTTCGGAAGAGACCATGATGATGCTCTTGCCCTGCTTGGCGAGGGACTGAATCAGCTCATAGATCTCGTACTTGGCGCCCACGTCGATACCGCGGGTCGGGTCATCCAGCAGCAGAACGTCAGGATTGGTCAGCATCCAGCGACCGAAAATGACCTTCTGCTGATTGCCGCCGGACAGATTCTTAATCTGCTGACGCTGACTGGGCGTTTTGATGTGCATCGCTTCAATCATGCGATCCGTATCCCGAGCCATTTTTGCGTCGCTGAGCAGCGGGAATTTCCCCAGCTTGTAGTTCTTCAGGTTGGCGATGACGGTGTTTGCGCGGATGTCAAGGATGCCGAAAATGCCAGTTGCGCGGCGTTCCTCGGTGACCAGCGCAAAGCCCTGCTTGATGGCGCTGTTGGGTGACAAGTTGGAAATTTCCTCGCCCACCTGCGTGCCATTGATGTCGTGTACTTCCATGCTGTAGTCTTCAGGCGTACCGCCCTGCGCGGCGCGGAAGCCGAAGTTGAACTTCTTGATGGTGCCGCTTTGACGGGTGCGATAGCCGAAAAGGGTTTCCAGCAGCTCGGTACGGCCGGAGCCATCCAAACCCGCTACGCCCAGGATCTCGCCCTTGTGGAGCGTGAAGCTGGCGTCGCGCAGCTGATTGTATTTGGCGGTCAAGCCCTCCACCACGATCATCGGATCGTCGTGGACGATGTTATCCTTGGGCGGATAGGCTGCGCTCAGCTCGCGACCGCACATGTTCCGAATGACCTCTGCGCGGAAGGAATCGTCGTCCGTGCCGTATTCGGTCTTGTGGCGGGTGGTAATCCAGCGTCCGTCGCGCATAACGGTCACGTCGTCGGCAATGCGCCAGATTTCCTTCATCTTGTGGGAGATATAAACGATGCCTACGCCGCGTGCCTTGAGCATATTGATGATGGAGAAGAGCACCTCAACCTCCGCCTCGGTCAGGGAAGAGGTCGGCTCGTCCAGCACAATAATCTTGGAGTTGAAGGAAACAGCTTTTGCAATTTCCACCATCTGACGGCGCGAAACGGGCATGGTGGACATGATGGTACGCGGGTTGATGTTGATGCCGAATTTCTCAAAATTCAGATCCTTAAAGACCTCCATGGTCATGTCGTATTCGGCCTTGTCGGAAACGAAGGGCATCTTAGCGCCGCCGAGCTTGATTCGCGGATAGCGCCCGAGCCAAATGTTGTCCATCACGCTACGCTTCAGCGCCTGATTCAGCTCCTGATGCACCATGGCGACGCCGTTGTCCAGCGCATCGCGGGAAGACTTGAAGTTAACCTCTTTGCCGTCGAACCAGATTGTGCCCGCATCCTTGCTGTAAATGCCGAAAAGGCACTTCATCAGCGTGGATTTACCGGCGCCGTTTTCGCCCATGAGTGCATGGACGGTACCGGGACGGACGGTCAGCTGTGCATCGTCAAGCGCTTTGACGCCGGGGAAGGACTTGCAGATGCCTTCCATGCGCAGCAAAACATCGTCTTTTTGCATGTTTGTCTTTTCCTTTCCTGGAATTCAACGAGAACAAACGATTGTAAAGCGGCGGATGATACCGTGGGTACCGACCTGCCGGAGAGCAAGTCGAATGCTGCTTGCCATATGTTGGTCAGCAGTGAAAGACGGAGAGAACCATTCGGTTCTCTCCGCCCGAAGTGCTCAGGGAAGAATTACTCGCCAGTGTACACAGCGTAGGGAATCTGCACGAACCAGTTGTCAACGATAACGTAGTTCTCGTTCAGACCCTCGAACTTGTTTTCCTTGCCGGCAATCAGGTTCGCGGTGATGGTCGCAACAGCGTCCGCCATACCAACGTTGTCCTGCTTGATGGTGCCGACCATGTAGCCGTTGTTGATCAGATCCTTCGCAACGTCGGTCGCGTCCACGCCGAACACGGGGATCGCGGTGGTGCCTTCGCCGTGGTTGTAGCCAGCGTTCTGCAGAGCCATCACAGCGCCATACGCCATGTCGTCGTTGTTGCAGATAACCAGCTCGACCATGTTGCCGTTGCCTTCGTTGTACATGGACAGGACGGTCTGCATCTGCTCAGAGGAGAAAACGTTGGACCAGCTGCCGTTGGGGTCAACGAGGTACTTGTTGGCGTTGGAGGCGTCGTAGAACTCAATCTCCGGCTTGCCCGCGGCAACCAGCGCCTTGTTGGCGTATTCCACAGCCAGCGCGGTACGAGCGATAGCTTCCTGGTTAGCTTCGTCGCCCTTGAACATGATGTAGGAAATCTTGCCGTCGCCGTTGAGGTCGATGTCGTTGTAATGCTCAACCAGATACTGACCAATCAGCTCGCCCTGCATAACGCCGGCGTCTTCAAAGTTGGTGCCGACGAACGCGGAAGCGGGGTTGTTCAGAAACAGGTTGGCGGCTTCTTCGTTGTTGGTAGAGACAGGACGGTTGAACCAAACGGTGGGGATGCCCGCAGCCTGAATCTGGTTCATGATGGTCTGCGCCGTGCTGATGGCGCCGGATTCAACGAGGTTCACCACAATAGCTTCGCAGTCGTTGTTCATCAGAGCCGTGCTGATGAAGTCGGACTGTACCTGCTGGTTGCCGTTGGCGTCGGAGCCGTTGATCGTCAGGTTCAGCTTGGCGAAATCAGCTTCCATTTCGGAACGCACGGAGGAAAGGTACACGTCGCCGTAGGTGTACCAGGACACATACGTATCGGCCAGCGCACTGACGCACGCAAAGCACATCATGACAGACAGCAGCAGAGCAACGAGTTTCTTCATTACAGAAGCACCTCTTTCTTTGTTTTTTGCGATTTCTCGCATGTCTCTTTTTTTGGCTCGGTATCGACAGAATCGAACAAACATGTAAAATCCGGTCGAATACTGACCAATTGAGCTAACTGCATTATATCATCGTTTCTGTCCGTTGTCAACACAATTTGTCGTAATTTTACGTGACTTTCACACAAAAATATTCACGTAAACAAATACGACGTGAACGCCCTATATTGACAAATTCTTGTCCATATGGTATAGTTGAATCAGAAACAAAATACTTACTGATTAGTAGTGTCGTTTGTTTTGCCTACTGTTGGAGGCGCTCGTATGGCGCTCCCTTTATTTGTGTTGCCTGTAATGAATGGAAGGCACTACCGCACAATTCGTCGGCAGCGTTGGCGATGTCTTTTCCGCCATCTGCGGCATGCAAATTTCTCGATTTACATCCAGTAAACCTTCGAAATTTGCATTTGCATCTGACGAAAAATCCATTCGTCAGCCGACTGCCTCATTGTGCGGTGTTACCCTAAATCTACCCTTGACAAATCACATTCCAAAAGAGGCTTTGTCAAGCCCTCTCCCTGGCAAGGGCGCACTTACTCACCACCTGCAAGCAGACGGTGGTATCCCTCCCGTTGGTCGGGCTCGTGCACTCTCCGATGGGGAGTTTCGCTCTCTGCGGAGAGCGACAGGAAATTCGGCAAACCTCATTCCCTGCACGAAAAACGCCGCTGCTGGCAGAAGTACAGCAGCGGCATTTTTCGTGATGACGCAGCATTGCCGATAGCGCTGAGGCGGATTCTCTATGCAGTTTTTTATAGGCTGACAGCTCCGTAAGCCTTCGTCGTCAGCTTCAGGTACTCAACGCCTGCCAGCATGACAATACCAATGCCATGCGTATCGTTGAAGTTCCACATCAGCGTGCGATAATAGGCGCGGGAGAAGGAGAAACCTGATCCGCGGCACACGCCGTACAGGTTGCCGTCCCGGTCAATCGCCTGCTCGCACAAGCCCTTCCAGGCACGCTCGACGGCGCTGCGTACCTCATCCAGCACCGCCACATCATACCAGCCGTTACGCAGGCCGCGGGAGAAGGCGCAGATGAACATGGCCGTCGCCGAGGACTCCAGATAGGTACCGGGTTCATCAAGAATCTGATGCCACAATCCGGAGGCATCCTGCAGCTTCATGTACCCTGCGCTGAGCTCGCGGAAGAACAATAGCAATGCAGGCCGCTTCTCATGGCCGACCGGCAGCTTTTGCAGCAGCTCGCTGAGGGTGAACAGCACCCAGCCGTTGCCTCGGCTCCAGGGGATACGGTTGCTCTTTCCGTTTCGCAAACAGCGCATGTGGGACATGATCTGTTTGTCGGGCATAAAGAGGAGGTCCTTGTATTGAAGCAGCTGATTAGCGCAGGCGTTCATACCTTCCATACTACCGGTCAGCTCCGAATAGCGGCACAGAAAGGGGCCAGACATATACATATCGTCCGCCCAGATGGTATCGTCGCGGCGGCAATAAGCTCCTTCGGAGGTGCGGGGCTGTTCATGGAGCATATATTCCCCAATGGCATCAGCCAGCTTGCGGACAGCCGCGTCGCCGGGCTTGGCGCATTCCAGCATCATGGAGCCAAAGGAGCCGCAGTCGTCCAGCGCGTCAAGCCAGCAGATTTGCTGATTGACCCCCGGAAAGCCATACCTTGCCTGATCATAAAGCGCATACTCATGGATGGAGACGACCTGATCCACATGGCTTGTCACATAGTCGTTCATGACCTCGCGGCTCAGGAAATGCCCCGCCTGCCACATGCCGTAGAGCGTAACGCCCAGCGGATAAGTCCAGCGGCCAAAGAGCTTGCTTTCCACATAGGGACGCAGAGCAACGCCGTCAAAGCCAGTGCGCCAGGTGATTGTCCCCTCCGCGCCCTCAACCAGCTGTCCCATGGCGCATGCGGTGAAGGCTGAAGTATCCGCGGTTTTCAGCGGGCCCATGATGAGATAAGGTGTCGTCCTTCCATGAATATGCACAGGAGGCTTCCTCCAAGCCCAGTCGCTGTCGCTCACCAGCGCGGCCACCGCCTGATAGGGGCCGACGGCCACAACATCATGCTGTGCTCCGGGGATAACCCGTCCGGGCTTACCGTCCACGATCAGGGTTACAGCGTCATGGGCGGCAAGGGGGACACGGACGCTTCCCTTGAGCCACGCCGCATATACGCCTGCCCCGACAAGAGACTTTTTCTCCGCGCGGGGAAGCCAGGTCAGCTCCGGCGGCATAAAGTCGCCAAAGAAGCTGCCCACGTCAATCTGCATCCGTTCATCCACCGGCTCCGTGTAGAGGATTCCTGCCTCCCCGTCATATTCCTTGTAGGGCAGTACATAATTACAGGGCTCCCACTGCGGCATGGCATTGGCGAAAGCGCAGCCAAAGCCGATCTCCGTCCGCTCGCAGCGCCATACGAAACGATTGTAGCCTGCCCTCAACGACACATCGATCCTGCATTTTTCATGGGTGCGTTCCTGATTGCCGTTGGACTGGAACACCCTTTCCTCATTCAACCACACCTGAACAGGACCGTCGCACTCCACCATGAAGCCGGAGCTCTTGGCCTGCGGACAGTATAGATCGGCGGCGGCATAGACAATTTCGCCATTCTCTCCGCCGGGAAAACGCCGCGCAAAATCCAGCAGATATCGCGCCTTTCGATCCGCCTGAATGCCTGACTCATCAAAGGTGCGCCAGATAAAGGGCGTAACAGGATTTTCCCCCATAAATCGGGTTCCAAGCAGATCAATGATTCTCCCGGCATCGTCGCCATAGCTCCAGGCAGCGCTGTTGCGATCGTCAAAATAGTATCCCATGGTCAATTTCCTTTCTTTTCTGCAATGCTTTCGCGATAGGCGGAACGCTTGGCTTCAATGGCGCGGCTGCCGCCCGCGGAGAGATAGGCGGCCACGCAGCGATCCCATTCCTCATCGAAATTTTCAGCCGGGCACATGATGGTTCGTATGCGGAGCTCCCTTTCCTTCGCGGCCAGGATGTTAACCGTTTCCAGCGACGCGGGGATATATCCAGTTCGCGAAGCACCCGGCTTTGAATATAGCGTACCCAGGCGTTGTCCTCGCAGGAGCCATATTCCTCGGGCATGTTCTCCCGGTCATAGACCATGACGCGAAGCGTTTCCGTCTGTGCCGACGCGCTCCCATGCACAAGGAACGGCAGCGTCAGCAGGAGAAGGAGAAACGAGAGCAGGCACATCTTTCTCACAGGAAATACCTCAATCATTTTCTGTGACCGGGAATTATACCCGGTCGCTCAAACAGCGGAGCGCATATTAAGGTAACACCGCACAAATGAGGTGGTCGGCTGGCGGAAAAGACATCGCCCGACGCGCCGCCGAATTGTGCGGCGTTGCCTTAAGGCAATACCGCACAAATGAGTTGGTGCGATGGCGAATGCATTTTTTGTCAGATGCGATTGCAGAAATCGAAGGTTTACTGGAGGTAAATCGAGATTTCTGCAAGAAGCAGATGGCAGAAAAGGCATCGCCAGCGCTGCAGACGAATTGTGCGGTAGTGCCTTAAATATCCGTGCGCTCGGCCTTTTCAAAGTCAAGAATCGTCTGATGACCGCCGGCATTGATCTCGATTGCGCCCGCGTCAAATTCCGTCTGAGCAAACTCGTTATCATAGCGCTTGTAGCCATGGATGCAGATGGTTTCTCCCCCGACGGTCAGGGGCCTGTTCCAGCCGAAGGTGATCTCACCCTGAGAGGGAGACTGGTAGATCAGGTTGTGCGTGTCGCCGCACACCTTTTTCCCGGCAAAGCCGTCCATGAACGCCTCAAAGCTGCCGTTTTCAGCCTTGGAGCCCATTTCAATGACCCACACGTTTGCGTGACCCTGCGCGATGTACTCATAATCGTCGGCACGGTCATATTTCTCCTGCCAGCTTTCGGCGTACAGCTCTTTGAACATGGCGGGATCCTTCTTTTCCCAGTAGCCGGGCAGCAGCGAATACACCGCCGCATACCCATCGCCTTTGCGGCCAAAGATCCAGCCCTCCTTCTCCACCACCTCGTCCATCTCATGCCTGGGGAAGTAGAGGTGGGAATAGAGGTAATCCACAAAGTCGGGTTCAACGCGGTACAGGCACAGCAGCACGTTTTCATGCTGCACGGCGCGGGGCAGGGTCAGGTTGCCGGCCCAGCAGTTGGGACGGTTGGAATACTCGGTGGAAGCGGGATTGGTTGTAAAGATGACTGCCTTGCCGCCCAGGGAGGCCGTCCAGGGATGCTGCTGATAGCCCATGCGGCCCTTGCGGAAATCCTGCGCGCAGCTGAGGATATAGTCCGGCGTACGGCGTGTGTAGATGTCCACCTGTGTCATGGCTGTGAAGTCGGGCGCATCCACGCAGGGCGCACCAGCCTCATCATGCAGCTTGTAGCGCTCATAGTAGGCGCGGACACGGTTAGTCATCCAGTTCCATGTGGGGAACACCTTCAGCGAGTTCTCAATGGTCAGGCGGTCGGAGTATGTCTGCTGGCCCCAGAAGAACATGATGTTGTCAAAGTCGGCGGGATCCACGCCATAATACTTGGCGTCCGCCACGTCGATGCTCATGCGCTCGCGGTTGGTTTGGATTCCCGTGGGAGCCGCTGCTGCCGCCAGGATAGCCTTGGGACAAACATAGCCGTTGGCAGCCAACATCACGGCGCAGTTGCTCATGGTGCCGGCGTATCCCTTATCAAACAGCAGCGCCATCACGGCGGAGCAATCCTCATAGTCGGGCTCGATGATAAAGCGGGTATAGACGCGGCCATGGGTGGTGGGCAAGTGCCCTTCAAAATGATTGACCGCCAGGTCAAACACCAGCATGTCAATCAGCATGCGGCAGCGGGTGCGGATATCCGCCTCGTCGGCATAGATCATCAGGTTGACCAGACCCAGCATGTCCTCCATGTAGTATCCCTGAGTCAGCCATTCGCTGAAGCCGAAGCGCTCACGCCAGTTCAGCCAGCGGCGCAGGAAGGCGGTGGCATGGGCGTGATGCTCAGCGCCGGTCATGCCATTGTTGGGGAACACCACGTCAGGATACATCTGCCCCACCAGATATTCGGCGCTGTGATACAGGATTTGATGATTCTCGGTGAAGAAGCAGGCGTGCACATCGCCGGGCTCGTCCAGCCAATACTTGAAATGAATCAGACTCTGTTCAATCTTCTGTGCCTGCTCCTCATTCAGGCGCGTTCCGCGATGCTCGCGCAGCATACGGATCAGCGCGGGGATGGTGAAATCAGCGCAGTCCAGGCGGGCGTCGATGCGCTCAATCGCCTTGTCAATGGCGAAGTTTCGAATAGGCGGCGTGTCGATCCCGGCCTTTTGCAGCTCCATCTTCGCCAGATCGTAATACAGGCCCAGGAAGCCGTTGAACGCGCCAAACGCGCCGGACATTTCCTCGGGCGTGGTTGCAGCCTGGACCTTTCCAAGCTCCACGACATGTTCCAGATACTTCAGGTTGTCCATGTGATTATTCCTCGCTGTTACTATATATTTGCCCCTTGATTTATGGCAGCCAGCCATAGGCATGGGACA
>OLNF01000706.1_pt1 | contig 29977 bp, 47 predicted proteins | sample 1673061 | NCBI WGS metagenome assembly OLNF01 (sample SAMEA3136751, study PRJEB25190) | human gut metagenome
GGGTCTCTGCTGCGAACTCAGCCGCACAGGTATCAACCATCTTGTATGCTGCAACGATTCCGTTTGCATGACGCATATCGTGGATTTCTCTCTCATCTTTTCCGGTCAGTCGTGCAATAACATTATCCGGGAATTCAATACGTTTTGCTTCTTTCAGAAGTTCCGGTGTGAGTTCCTGTGTCTTCAGAGCCTGTTCCATCTCAACAAGGATTGCGATCTTGTCGATGAACCATTTGTCGATCTTTGTGATCGCATGGATCTCGTCATAAGAGATTCCTTTGCGGAGTGCTTCTGCGATCATCCAGATTCTGCGGTCATCTACGATTTCCAGTTTTTCCAGAATTTCTTCTTTGGAAAGTGCTGAGAAATCATAAGAAAGCAGGCAGTCTACATGCTGCTCCAGAGAACGGATTGCTTTCATAAGAGCTCCTTCAAAATTATCGCAAATACTCATAACTTCTCCGGTAGCTTTCATCTGTGTCGTCAACGTTCTCTTTGCACTGATAAATTTATCGAACGGAAGTCTCGGCATCTTAACAACACAGTAGTCAAGCATTGGCTCGAAGCTTGCATAAGTTTTCTTTGTAACTGCATTCTTGATCTCGTCCAGTGTATATCCAAGGGCAATCTTTGCAGCAACTTTTGCGATCGGGTATCCTGTCGCTTTGGAAGCCAGTGCAGAAGAACGGCTTACACGCGGGTTTACCTCAATTACACAATATTCAAAAGAGTCTGGATGTAATGCATATTGTACGTTACATCCACCAGTAATATTCAGTTCTGTAATGATATTCAGTGCCGAAGTACGCAGCATCTGATATTCTTTATCTCCAAGAGTCTGGGAAGGTGCAACAACGATACTGTCACCGGTATGAACTCCGACCGGATCGATATTTTCCATATTACATACAGTAATACAGTTTCCAGCACTGTCTCGCATTACTTCGTACTCGATTTCTTTCCATCCTGCAATGCAGCGTTCTACAAGAACCTGTCCTACACGTGACAAACGGAGTCCATTCTCAAGGATTTCTTCCAATTGTTCCTGATCATGTGCGATACCACCACCGCTTCCGCCGAGGGTATATGCCGGACGAAGAACAACAGGATATCCGATCTTATCTGCAAACGCGACACCATCTTCTATATTTTCAACGACCAGTGAAGCTGCAACCGGCTCACCGATCTTTTCCATGGTATCTTTAAATTCCAGACGGTCTTCTGCTTTCTTGATGGTTTCCGCCGTTGTACCGATCAGTCTCACATTATGTTCCTTAAGGAATCCTGCTTCTTCCAGCTCCATTGCAAGGTTCAGTCCGGCCTGGCCTCCAAGGGTAGGAAGTACGCTGTCCGGTTTTTCTTTAAGGATCAGCTGTTCTACAACTTCTACCGTAAGTGGTTCGATATAAACGCGGTCTGCAATATCTTTGTCTGTCATGATCGTTGCCGGATTCGAATTCAGAAGTACAACTTCAAGTCCTTCTTCTTTCAGTGAACGGCATGCCTGTGTTCCGGCATAGTCAAATTCTGCTGCCTGTCCGATTACGATTGGACCGGAACCAATAACTAATACTTTCTTTATGTCTTTATTTCTTGGCATTATTTTGTTCCTCCCATCATATCCATAAATCTGTCAAACAAGTAACCAGAATCCTGTGGTCCCGGGCAAGCTTCCGGATGGAACTGTACTGTGAAAATATTCTTTCCAACGTATGACATTCCTTCGTTTGTATTGTCATTGACGTTCACAAATGCAGGTACTGCAACGCTTTCCGGAATACTATCAGCATCTACAGCATACCCATGGTTCTGGGAAGAAATATAAACTCTTCCTGTCTGCAGATCTTTTACCGGATGGTTTCCGCCCCTGTGTCCGTATTTCAACTTATAGGTCTTACCACCGTTGGCGAGTGCCATCAGCTGATGTCCCAGACAGATTGCAAAGATCGGGATATCTGAGTCGTATAATTTTCTGATTTCTTTAATAATGGAAGTGCAATCCGCCGGATCGCCAGGTCCGTTCGACAGCATGATACCGTCCGGATTTGCGGAAATGATCTCTTCTGCAGGTGTATTTGCCGGGTAAACGGTAACTTCACATCCACGATCATTTAAAGACCTTGCAATGTTGTTCTTAGCACCAAAGTCCATCAATGCAACTTTTGGTCCATTGCCTTCTAAGACATATTTTTCACTGCAAGTTACTTTGGAAACTACATCTCCTACTTTGTATGCATGAAGTTTCGGAAGTACCTCGTCCAGATTGTAATTTTCATTCGTTGTGATCATACCATTCATTGTACCCTTTTCGCGGAGGATTTTGGTAAGTGCTCTGGTATCAATTCCTGCGATTCCCGGAATATCCTGTTCTTTCAGGAAATCCTGAATTGTACCTTCACAACGGAAGTTGCTTGGCATTCTGGACAATTCTCTTACAATATAACCATCCGGCCACGCCTTCTTGGACTCCATATCCGGTGTAATACCATAGTTTCCGATCAGCGGATATGTCATGACAACGGCCTGTCCGGCGTAAGAAGGGTCTGTCAGCACCTCTAAGTATCCAGTCATTGAAGTATTGAATACAATCTCACTAATCATATCTTTTGTTGAGCCGATGCTTGTGCCTTCAAACACAGTTCCGTCTTCTAAAATTAGAAACGCTTTCATATGTTCACCTTATCCCTTCGTAATACTCTTTTATTCTCAAAAAAGGGGCACTCTTGGAGTCTTTTCAATTCCAGAGCGCCCACACTTTCTCAAATTGTAAAAAGTTTACCATATCTGGTTACAGATTTCAATACCTATTTTTTATGTTTATTTTAAAGTGTAATTTTTTTAAAAAAGAGTTGCTTTTATTCAAAAATTTGATATAATATAATTCGTGACTGCGAAAGCAGCACGAATGCTGGAATAGCTCAGTCGGTAGAGCACTTCACTCGTAATGAAGGGGTCGTCGGTTCAAGTCCGATTTCCAGCTTAGTGATCAGAGAAAAAGGGAGTGCCTGTTTATCAGACATTCCCTTTTTTGTATCCGGCAGAAATGCCTGTGATACCTTCACTGACTGTCCTATCGACCGGACATCTGTTTTTCCTGTTCTTCGATCATTTTCTTGACCATATAACCTCCGACAGATCCGTTCTGTCTTGAAGTTAAGTCTCCGTTGTACCCATCTGATAACGGTACTCCCAGTTCGCTTGCAACCTCGTATTTAAATTTGTCCAGTGCACCTTTTGCTTCTGGCACGGCTGCTCTGTTTGATGAACGACTTGCCATATTCATTTCCTCCTTTTTTGTAACATTTTGTTTTGTGTTACGCTCCTAGTATATGGAGAATAAATTCAGATTACACTGGGAGGTTTTGTTAATTTTAGCATTTTTTATTTTGCAGTAATCTGCACCAGATGAGTATGAAACATTTTAAACTGAAGCATGACACATTTGGTATTCTTTGCATAAAAGCAGACTTTGGGAGAAAACTTAGATCATAATATAAAATCCAAGTCAGGACAATTCTGCAATTCTGGATACACCTACATAAATTTCGGAAATTTTATACCATGTACGGTAATCAACAGTTCCGGTTACCGGAAGCCCGAACACCGACTGGAATTTTCTGACGGACGACGCTGTTGCCGGGCCATAAATACTGTCAACTGTGATTTTCGGAATTGCCGGGTATGCACCGGCAATGACATTTAGCTGTTCCTGCATTTGCCGGACTTTTGTACCAGAAGAACCCTGGGAAAGGGTATACCCTGGCCATGAAGACGGAATGCCTGAAATTTCTTCAGCGGTATTGATGTAAATATCATCTCCGTAATAATAGCGGAGGATTTCCGACGGAGAATACCCCTGATCACCAAGTGCTTTAGAACCCCATTGGGTCAACCATTTTGCCACAACCGATAAAGTTATTTCTTCTTATTTTAAGGGAATTATAAGTCCTCATGTTTGGTGCTGTCAACCGTGATTTATTTCACCCGCAGTCTCTGACCAACATAGATCAAATTAGGGTTGGATAGCCCATTAAGCTGCGCAACCTTCTGGTAGGACGTGCCGTATTTAGCTGCAATACCGGAAAGCGTATCTCCAGACTGGACAGTGTAATACTGTGCGGATGAAGCACCTGACTTACCGTTCACGATATTCTGAATCGTATTGTAGTCATATCCGGCAGCTGATAGACGATTCTTTCTGTCGTTTCCATTGCCCCATTTACCGGCAAGAACTTCCTGTGCGATCTGCTCATTTGATTTTCTGGCAAACGCAGCGTTGATCTTGTTCTGGACTTCTGTGTAACGACTACCGAGAACAACCTTTCTTGTGTCACCGTTACCATATTTACCAGCTTTCACTTCACTCACCAGTGTATCTACGGATGCAGAATAGATATGGTCGATGAAGCTCTGGACTTCGTTATACCGTGTTCCAAGGGCGTTCTTGCGGTTGTCGCCAGCCCCGTATTTTCCTTGCATGACTCCAACAACCAGATCGAGCGTGGATCCGCTCGGAGTATTCACTGTCGGTTTCGGTGTTTCTGCCGGTTTGGTTGCGTTTCCTTTTCCGGCGTATTTGTTCCATGCGTCCTTGTCGCCGTAGAATTTATCCAGATCGAGATTACCGCCCCATCCATTCAATCTACCGCAAGAGCTATACTGCCGGATAGCACAAGTATAAGCTCCCTCATTCCACGGCTTATCCTGATAGCCTGTGGCGTTCATGTCTGCGTACTGTGCGATCCATAATCCAAAGTTTCCAATATTAGAAAATTTATAAGCAACAGACTGCGAACAGTACAGCAGCGGGCGCACGCCTGTTTTCTGGTATACATAGTCAAGCCAGCTCTTGCACCATGCAAAATCCGAGCTACCGAATGCCGGGTTGCTCTTCCCCTCCCAGTCAAGACAGAGAATTGCTTCACCTATACGGTTTCCGATTCTATCAAGAAAATAATCTGCTTCTTTCTGGTAATCTCCACCATTCGCATAATGGTAGATACCGAGACACTTTCCGGCGTTCTTAGCCTGTGCGTAAGCTCTTGTGAAATCTGGGTTCACGTAGCCTGTTCCCTCTGTTGCCTTTACGATCACAAAATCGCACGGGACCACACTGAGGTCAATCCCTGTCTGGTAACTTGCAATATCAATTCCATTCATTGCCATAATGTTTCTCCTTTCAAAAAGAGGGCGACTATTCGCCCTCTGAATCATTATCCACTTTCACCTGATCTTCTACCTGCGATCGGATGTGTTTCACAAGTGGCTGCATAAATGCCGGGATATTCACTCCCATGTCCTGAATATTTTCTAAAATACTGATAATCTCATTGCAGATCAGCCACATTGCCACGACACATGCCACCAGAAATGTGACTGGTGACTTCCAACCAATTGAAGTTGATGCATATAGAAGCATTTCATCAATAATCGCTCCCACAACTACCAATAGCCACATAGATACCTTTTTGAAAATTCCTCTGATACTTTTATAGGAATTGATATCCTGTGCTCTGTATTTGCTTGCCATAAGTCCGGTAGCATAATCAATCAGATTACATACCACCAGCAGGATCACCGGCACTGCAAGCACTCCAAGAAGCGCTGACAGGAAAGCAAATACTGCCGTAAAAATTGCTTTGATATAGTTTGCCTGTTCCACTTTCATATTCCTCATTCTTTCTTTATGAATTTACCGGCTTTGCTGCTCCGGTATAAGATATCGGATAATCGTATGGATAGTCATACGGATAATCAACCGTTTCCTGGATCTGTACAGAAATCGTAAATTTTTCCCCGGTCGCAACCGTATTTTTGCTTAATTTCACATCTGTAATTTTAAGCATTAAACCACCTCAACTTCTATCCTTGCTTTCCTGATCGAATCCGCAACCGTATAAGTCACTTCCAATATATGTGTTCCTTTTTCTTTCGGAGCAATCTTGCAGTCAAGATAATGCTCATTGATATCACACTCTCCTTGCACCACGATGTCTGTGTAACGTGCCAGCTCATAAGATGCTGTCAGAATCGTAAATGGCTCATCGTTAGGACTTCGCACCAATAGCTTAACGTGCTTGTCTTCGCCCAGGATAAATCTAATTTTGTTCACAACAACACCCCCTTCCATGTATCGGATAAATTACCTCCACAAAGAGCGGATCTGGCTCTGCGATAACTTGATACTGCTCTGGAACTGCCTCTACAGCATAGTCTTTCGGAATAACTGTAACCTTACAGTCTTCCGGAACAATTTCCACCATATAATCAAGTGGAACAAGTCTTACACATAGAGTAGCCGGATCAACAATCAACAGCATCTTCGTGCAGTATGCGATATTGCCTGCATCATTTTCTGCCGTCAGCTCCACCACATACATTCCATCTAAATCATAAGGGACCGTGACATTCCACCGGTCCCCTTCAGCTCTTTCGAATATTACTTCTTTTCCATCTATCTTACCGCTTACCTTTACTACCATAGGCGCACCGCCTAGTCGGTAATCTCGACTGCAATAATGAATGTCTTTCCGCAGTCTACTGGATTCGGAGTAAGAGTCACTGACTTAATCACCGGAGCTGACGTATCGACAGTAACCTTACGTGTGACTGTAGTAGTCTTTCCGGCTTTGTCTTTAGCTACGATTGTGATGGTGTTTGCACCCTCAGCAAGAGTCACGTCCTTAGTAAATGTTCCGTCTGTTCCGACCGTTACAGTTGCTCCATTTACCGTTACTGTAACTGGCTTAGATGATACGTCATCTGTTGTACCACTTACCGTTACCGTCTTCTTGTTGGTTATAAGGCCATTTGATGGAGCCGTGATCTGCAGTGTCGGAGGCACTGTATCAACTGTAAATGTTGCTGTCTTAGCTGCAGCTGCATTACCATCATTGTCGGATGCCTTGACCGAAATCGTATGCGATCCATCTTTTAACGTCGGTGATGTGCATGTGCACTTATATCCACCGTCAATAGCAGTCTTTGTTACCGTCGATACGACTGTACCATCAACTGTGACTGCGATTGTTCCTGCATTTACTCCGGAGTCTGTATCTTTTACCTGGAATTCGATAGTCGGAGTTGTATTTGTGATATAAGCTCCTGCAGACGGAGACGTGATCGTGATAGTCGGTGCTGTCTTTTCTTTTACACGGAGTTTAAGTGATGCGCCGAGAGTAGCATGACTCTGATCTACCGTGGTAGTATTGCCGGCCTCATCTGTAGCCTTTACTGTTCCGCCAAGAACATGATCCGGCTGATTGTAGCTCGACTTACTTGGAGCTGTAACCGTAGCTTCCCATTTCCCGGAGGTCGAATTATAGGTCAGATTGTATGCCTGACCATTAAATATATATTGAGCTGTTTTTACTGCCATCTACGCTTCACCTCTACTGCTTGTCTTCTGTTACCAGATCTTCTGCTCCGGAATCAATCAGGACCTCTTTTACCTTGTCCTTTAAAAGTCTCGGTACCTGTGAATAAGTTTTCTTTCCTAACATGATCTGCTGTGCCCATAATAATGCTATCATTTCTTTTCCTCCATTGTTTTGTAATAATATAAATAAATCGGTTAATAAAGTTACCATTTTTTACTGGTATACCAGTTCAGACATTTCAAGGATGCATCCTCGTAGCTGTTCAAGCTGTTCTTTCAGATCTGCATTTTCTTTCTTCAACGTTTCGATCTGGCTGTCCGGATCTTCGCCTTCCCGGTACAGTATTACACCAAGAATGCCGGCCGTGTACTTCACGATTGCATCGAGCTTTGTGTAGTTTTCATACACAACGGTATCTGCATCCCGTTCGCTCACAGACATTCTCTTAGTTGTTGTCTGATCAGAGAATAAAGTCTTCAGCTGATCCTCGTGTGCTGAAATGGTCTTGATCAGAAGTGCGCCATCCGTCTGCTCAGTGACCTGCTGGATCTGCAGTTCCTGACCATCATTGAATGTGATTTTCATTTTTCTGTTTGCCCCTTTCTTCTTTTTAGAGGGATTCTGAACTAAATAGCAATTTGAAAACGGCAACTGCTGATTCTGGTTGGAAATATATGACTAATGCAAATAATCTTTCAGAAAAGCTAAAATTCCGCAAAATAGGTCATGTGGTATTTGTTTCTGGATCGATAAGATTTTTAGATGGTGGGAAATTTGCAAACGATCAGGCTCTCGGCAGTGTCCCGTCAGGAATGACACCAAATGGTTATGGCGATTTTGAGTGCCTTATTCCAATAGCTACGCATAATGGTGGATCTGCTGGAACACAAGCACGTATATACATAAAAAATGGTGGAGTATATATCGTCGGTACAGATAGTGCCTCATTCGTAATGATTGCAACAACGGCTTATTTTAGCTAATTAGCTAACTGGTATAAAAATAGCTCTTGTCGCAAAAAGAGTCCATGTGCCTCCATTTTTGTACGAAGTAATATGAAGCTTATCGCCTTTGCTACATTTTCCTGTAAAAGTAGAAACTAATTTGTAATAGTTTCCGTTATTTCCCATATTTACATTGTTTAATGCACAAGCGATTTCCTGTTTATAGCTTTCACTGCTGATATTGGAGGAAACCATAACGATGAAAGCATATGTAACGCCAGCTTTCAAAAAGCTATTGGTATCCCAATTTACTGTTCCTTGCGCCGTTGAATCAATGAATATTGGTTTCCTGTTCTCTAAAACAGTGTTAGTTTTGGTTAAATTGCTACTTAATTCAGCAATGGATCCCTGCACACTAAACAACTTCTTAACTTCCGTGATATTAAGTCCATTGAGAATGACCTGGTAAAGTGGCATGTCTGCTACAAGATCTCCTGACTGTATATCTCCTGTTGTATAACCTGGTACAGTCGGACTGTTTTCGCTTGGTGTTCCCTGGATTACTTTCAAGGTAAGTGATTCTTCATTTGTACTTGGATCTCTACTGTATCTGGCAACGATAAGGTCTACCCTTTTCATTCCCTGTGATCCATTTGTAATGGTGAGAGAATCGTATGTGTTCTTTTTAATCGATGCAGCACACCCTTGATGCATGATCACACCATCTCTTACTTTAATCTCATTGTTTGACGATACTTCCGCAGTCAACTGTGATCCTGTTTGCAGCACATAAGATTCATTTCCAAAAATTCCAATATTGATATCTCTGTCCTGTTCTGCAGTAACATGTGGACTTCCGGTATATCCTGTAATTATATCCATTAAGACTCTCCTTCCAATTTATACTCTACTTTTTCTTTGCCAGCTGAAATCGTCCATATCTTCCTTCCGATCGGCTTCTTCATGCTGGCACCGGTTAGATAATCTCGGCCACCAACGATGTCTCCAATATCCATACTTCCTTCTATTTTCTCCATCGTCATGTCATATTCCGTCTTATTCTTGGAATTTGTAAGTTTCGCAATTCCATTTTTGAGTAGGTCATCGTATTCTGATCCGGAGCTATCGTAAGTTTCTTCGATTTCATCAATTCCTCGATAGTACTGCGTTTGTCCTACGTTTCCCTTTTCGTCGACATACAAATGGATAACCAGGCGGTCTTTTAACTCTCCTTTTCCAAGGCATACTAAGTGATTCACGCCTCTTTTATTGTCATCCATCGTAAAATTCATGTTCTGATCGTTTGAAAATTCGTATTCCGATGAATAATCTACGATAGGAACAGCCCTTACTCGAACATAGCCCATTTCGTATTTATCGCCTTGAATATACTTGATTTCCAAGCGGTAACCTACGGATTGCAGCATCTTCCTTAAACCTTCATGTAGCGTACAATATCGATCAAACTGATAGTTCGTCAACTGAATGCCTGTATCTTCAACGACTCCGTAGAAAAAGCCCGGAAATGCTTCTTCTACTTTTCCTTTGATGATTTCATTTATTTCTCCGGATGCTATCGCATAATCCTGTCCTTCTTCCGGCTTGATTATTTTTTTCGTCATCATTCCGCGCCAGGTATATCCCTTTACGGTGATACTATTCGCTTTTGTGCTTGTAGTTACCTCCCGAACTATTCCGCCATACTCTGTGTCCGGAACATACACCTGACTTCCGAACTCAACCGTACCATTCCAACCGGATCTCTTAAATTCGATCTCAAAATCATTGATTGAGCTTTTCTCATCTTCTCCGATTTCCATGTCTACATTTGCATTTAAGATATATCCGAGCTCTTTGCCTATCGGATCCGTATAGATCAGTTCCATTCCGGCACGCTCCTTTCTTTGTATACCTTAATATCAAAGCCGAATTCACCACTCCAGTTAAGAGTCAGTACGCCAGACGGAATCAGTGCAAATACGCTTTTGTCTTTCGCTCTTTTTGCGAAAATATTTTGCACAGTTCCATTTCTCAGATGCTTTGTGATCGTCTTCTCTCTGCTGGCGATTAATATATATTCACCTGCTTCTAACGTCTCATAAATCTGATAAGGATAACCGTTTATCAGTATTCTTGGATCAGCGCATGGACCATATATTACCATTTCAAAGTTATTATCTCGGAAATGATCGATAATCCAGTTCTGCGTTCCGGCACTCTTTCTTGAATAATCATAATTATACGTTATCGGATAGTCTAAGAATGTATATGGCTTTCCTTTATTTGCAGAATCAGGATAAAAGCTTTCCTGTTGCTCCATCGACCAGAATGGATACGGGCAGTATATTTCTATCTTGCAATCTGTACGACTATTATTTTCACCCGATACTTCATTGCTTGATTTTTTTACATATCCATCAATGTAGTATTCGCCATAGTAAATTCTTCCTGGAGTCAGATTGACCACATCGTACTCAAAAGCATTCGTAAGCTTATTAAGGATCCGCTTTCTTTCTTTTTCTTTGCCTCTCACGGTAAGAGTAATATCATACATCACCGGTTCTTTTGCAAAAGCATTCACCGTTACACCCATTTCTCTTTCTGTTGTATTAGGTGTCCACTCATAAGCATGGAAATATCCGGAAGTTGCTCTCATTTTGTCTCCGATCAGATTGTATTTTTCTCCATTGGAGCATACATATTTAATCTCGATCATTCAAACACAACCCCCATTTCTCTCAAAGCTCTTGCTACTTCTCTGTCATTTAAATTTATAACTATACTGCCGTCTCCACGTCTGGATGTTGTTTTTAAATATTCCAGTAATGCTTCCAGCTTCTCTGCAATCGTGCTGTTCTGACTTTCAGTGCTGCTTTTGCCAGAAATTGCAAGGTCCATACTTGTTCCAATTGGTTTTTTTACAGACTTCTGAAGCTCTGCTGCCGCATTGGATACTAATGTTGTCTTGCCAATCAATCCATTCGCAATTCCGGTATCGATCATCTCTCCAACATAAGCTCCCCAACGTGACGGTGAGTGAATTCCGAAGAATGCCAGAACATTTTCTTTAAATCCACCAAGAACACCTTTTACAGCATCCCATAGCATATGTGCCGCCGAACGAAGTCCGGATGCGATACCGCTTATGATATTGATTCCAATTCTTCCCCAGTTCTGGCTCGTAAAAGCATTCACAATTGCGCTGATAATTGCCGGTATCTGTCCAACCAAATTCGGAATGGCACGTATCAAACCTGCTGCCAGCTTAGCGATAATTGTAATACCACTCTGGAGAATCTGCGGAAGATTCTGACCAATTGACGCTACAAAACGCACGATTGCAGTCACTGCTGCCTGGGTGATCTGTGGCAAATTGTTTATGATTCCATTTACTAACCTTAAAAGCAGTCTTGCACCTGCGCTTAAAACAGTTGGAAGCATAGAAATAATCGTGTTGACAAAATACGTGATCACATTTCCTGCCATCGTTATTACTTGCGGTAAATTTTGCAAAATTCCGTTGACGATGTTGCTTATAAAATCTACACCCTTCTGCAATAAAGTCGGAAGCTGCTCCTGAATTCCGATATTAAACTGATCCATAAGCTGCATTGCGCTCTGATAAAGAGTCGGTATTCCTGTTGTGATTCCGCTTGCAATTTGTGGAATCAGTCCAGACACTGCAGCAAACAGTTGTGGACCAAGTGCCGTTACAAATGTAACGATTGCTGATGGAAGTGCAGATATAACATTCCATACTGCCGGAAGCAGATTTCCAGCTGCAAAGGTTATGATCGTATTCGCCAGTTCATTAAGTGCCGGTCCTACATCCATTCCCAGAGCAATTTCTCCCATTACATTTTTAGCCGCTGCTTTCATCTGGTTGAACGATCCAGATATAGTCGTTGCCGCTTCTTTTGCTGTCGTTCCGGTAATATCCAACTGTCCCTGGATCACGTGAATTGCGCTGTAGACATCTGATAGATTGTCAATATTGTATTCCACGCCACTGATTTTCTGTGCATCTGCCAAGAGACGCTCCATCTCCGACTTCGTACCACCATATCCAAGCTTCAGGTTGTCCAGCATTGTATAGTTCTGTTTGGCGAATCCCTGATATGCATTTTTGATGTCTTCCATATTGGTTCCCATCTTATTTGCATTATCAGACATGTCTACCATTGCCATATCTGCCACATCTGCAGCTTTGGAGGTGTCGCCAGCAAGGGAACTAAGAAGGCTCGCAGAAAAGCTTGTGGTGAGTTCCATGTAGTCATTTGCACTCATTCCTGCTGTTTGGTAAGCTTTTGCCGCATTTGCTTTCACTTTATCGGCAGAATCTTTAAATAATGTTTCAATTCCACCAAGGCTCTGTTCCAGCGCCGCGCCTTCACTGATGCTTGCTGACAGAGCTTTCCCGATTGCTGCTGTGGCAATAACCTTTTTGATCATGCCAACCATTTTCCCGCCAAAAGAACTTCCAGCAGAATCTGCTTCCGGCTCTATTTCTTTTTGAATTCTTCCCTGAATTCCTACCGCTGATGGTATGATCTGCACATACGCTTTTGCAAGTTCTGTAGCCATCTTATCCCTCCTTTCCCGTCAATCTTGCCCATTCTCTGTCGAAATCTTCTCCGGAATCAAACGTCTGAATTTCTTTGGATTTTTCCGTTCCATCACCTATGGTCATTCCAAGTAATGACTTCGGACGGTTTATCCCAGTCGCTCCATCCTCGGATTGTAACCAGGCGGTCATACGTGTTCCATCTGCAATTGCTGCCATAAGAATTTGTTCCGGTATAGGATCTATCCCTACCATTTTCATTTTGATTCTTGAATTTTCCCTCAACCCACAAGAAAAAGTCGCTACCATTCTGCACGGTAACGACTTATAGTCATAAATATGATATGTTTCTGCAAGATCACACAAAAGTGCGTCCTTATCTAAATTAAGCATGTAGGCGAGGGCTAAGAGTTTTTTCCTTCTTTTATATTTCCGAAAATTTCTCCAATTTCATTCATCATTTCCGACGCCGGTACCCTTCCGTTCTCCATTCGTAAATGTTCTTTCAAACGTTCTTTCTGTTCTGTTCCAAGAAGACGGTTTAATACGCTGATTGTTTTTGTCATGTCTCCTTCATCCATTTCACATAGATCTTCCAGAAGTTCATAATCATCCAACGCCGCTTCATCTAACTCATACTCAAAACCACTGCTTGTTTTTCCCTTCATTATTTCTTATTCCTCTTAATATATTCGTAATGTGTCTGTCCGTCCGCATCCGGTACTGCCGATAACGTTGTCTCGTATCCAATCGCATCATCGTCCTTATATACAATGTCTCCGACTTCCGTAATGCTTGCACACGGAATAACGATACGCTTCACTGCGTCTTTCAGAATCATATCCACAGCCCACGCATTCTGTTCCGCTTCATCTGCATTTACTTTTACCGTAATCCCTTCCTCAAGTGTTCCGGTAACATTATCATCTCCGTAAACACTCTTCAGGACCTCTACATTCAAGGCTTCGATCATCGTAAACTTAAAATTATCTTTCTTACTGGTCTGCATATTCAATACAGTGTCGCCGCCCCAAGCATTTTTGTTGTCAGTTTCCGGACTATTAGAATTAGTGAGTCCATCCTCCGAGCAATATCCAAGTGACTTAAATGCTGCATCTAATGCTGTGGTTGCATCTGTTGGCAATGTTGTTCCGAGCGGTGCTCTAAAAATCGCGCCACCTACTTTCGGCTTACCTGTACTTACATTTTTAGCATCTGACATTTTTATCCTCCTTCATCAGAAATGAACCATATCATATACAGCCTGATACCGATATTTCTTCCTTGTTGTATCCGTATAGTTGTAGTCGCTGTTAAGCTGGCACTTACTGATATCATCCATTTCAACAATTTTTTCCATTGCTTCTTTCACTCTTTCATTGAGTGATGCCGCCCCATAAAGGGATCCTGAATAAGACTGGATAGCAAGAGTTGCTGATGCAATATGATTTTCTTTGCCAGATCCAGTCTTTTCAATCAGTACATATTCCTCCGGAAGTCCCGGTTCTTCTTCCATCCTTACCGGAATATCAAGCTTGTCTTCCAGATATTCTCTAACTTTTTCCTCGATCATTTTTTCTACCCATTGCTTTCAGCAAGCTATTGTTTCCGTCGTCTCCATTTATTTTTACAACCGCTCTTGTTTGCGCAACATACGACTCTTTCTCTGCATCTGATGATATTTGATTTGCCTGTTCCAGTAAAATTGCCTGCATCTCTGCAGATTTCATCAACTCTCTTACACCGGATCGATTTAACTCAACTTTCGTTTTAACCATAACGCTCCACCATCCATCTCTGATTCCATCTTCCTGGAATATTTTCTTCAATTCCTTGCTGTGGGAATCCAATTACCCGCCATGATGTGCCAAAAAAATCCACTCTGCAGTCTTGCCAGTCGTGCGTATCTCCTTTTGGAATTGCGATATTGTAGACTGCTTTTTTTCCAGTAATATTAAGCATATCCAGCACTTCTGTTGTCGATGCCGGAGCAACCAACACGTCTTCCACGGTCACAGGTGTCTCTGTATATATCGGATGTCCGAATGTATCTGTCCCACTTGCGGTCCGTTCGTAGAGCTTCACCGGTATTCCTTTAATCATTAGCCTCTTCCTCCTGCATCAAATCCGAATATGGATTAAAATAGCCAATTCGATTCCCGACACCAAGGATTTTCTTATCCAATTTAGTCAGATACAATTCGCCGCTTCCATTTGCATTTGTCCAGGTCTGCGAATATACCATTGCTGTCGTAGTTGTCTGTGTCGTTCCAATAGGTACACCTTCCTCTCTGCTTCCGAGTGTCCGGATAACCATATTACATGACACTAATTTCTTTGCCTCGTCTGTAGCATTGCGGTTATATGCATCAATGATAATCGCGGCATCCTCCAAGAGTGCCGTTACATAATCTGTATCCGAAATATCTGTTCCTTTTCGTTTCCAAATATCCTCGATTGATGCGTATATCATTGTATCACCTACTTTTTCGCTGTTTGTGTTCTCTTTCTGGTGTTCTTAGCTGATGCCTCTTTCTTTGCTTCGACTGGTTCTTCTATATCTGGAATCTCTGAGTCTTCTGTCGGTTCTTTGAGTTCTTCCACAGGTTCTTCTGTATTTTTAGCTTCTGTAACTCCTGTTTCTGTTTCGCTATCCTCGATCAAATCCTCGGTTTTTTCTTCAATAATCGGCTTAAACATTGTGGAGTCTAACACATCGTCAGACTCCACTACTATTCCAGTTTGTTTGTATAAATATTTCATATTACTCTTCCGCCTTCACGATCTTTGTAAATGCTGCCTGATCCATGATTCCAATTCCGTATACAATTTCTGCACGGATTGCAATCTGGTTCTGTCTCTGCAGGTCTCCAAGCCCATCCGGATCACCGTATTCGATCAAGTGAGCGCCAATTGATCTCTGCACTCCCCATCTGAACGCATCAAACTGTCCTACGATTCCAAGTAACTTCGTATCCGGTGTGATTTCATTTTTTGCAGAAACTGTATCAGATACTGCCACAGTCATTCCGGCAAAATTTGTCAGATTCTGTCCGAATCCAATTTCCGGATAAATCTTTCTTCCATTCGCATCCCTCATAGTGGAAAGGCCAAAGGAAAGTGTTGGATCCATTGCAATACCACTCGGTACATAACCAAATGAGATGATCATTCCTGCTGCCGCCTCGATTGCTTCATCATACTTTGTGCCTGCAAGCTGCACACTCTGTTTCGTGTCAACCAGCCCTTCTTTTACAAGGCTTGATACCGTTCCTGTAAGCGGATTGATTTTGTGAATTCCAACAAGATCCAATGCTCTTCCTAGTGCGATTGACGCATTTGATGCCAGATCCTGCAGTACGCCGATCTGTACATCTTCGTCTGCCCACTGTACTTCCTGCGAAAATCTCATGGTAACCTGCAGTTTGAACGGATTTACTGTTTTAGAAGCATATGCAGTTGGGGTTGGCGATTTCTGCCCTGCCTCTCCTACGAGTTCTGCTTTCGGTGGCGATGTAAGTACCCACACCTGCTGCTTTCCAAATTTCTGCGGTCTTGCTCCGGATAACTGCGCCAGAGTAGATCCTTTCTGTGCTTTTTCAAAAATCCCCTGCGAAATCTCTGCCGGAATTTCAAAATCTGAACTAATAAGTGCTGCCATATTCTTTATTCTCCTTTACCAAAAATCTGATGTGCAAATTCCCTCATTGCATCATCCGTTGAGTTGTATTCTGTTGTCTTTTTTCTGTTCCCCTTAGTCCCCGGATAACTCTTCGGCTTCGCAAATTTCATAATCGCTTCTGCCTGTTTTTTACAGGTTTCCTCATCTTCCCCTGTCAGTAATTCTACCGGTACACCAGTGTCTTTTGCTGCTTTTTCTCTTACCTGTCTTACAGTGTCTTTCTTTTCAAGTGCGCTTAATCTTGCCTGAAGCGCATCGGACTTTTCTTTTTCCTTCTGAAGTTCCGTTTTATTCTGCTCCTGGTACTCATCGTACTTACTTGCCTTTTCTTTCAGGTCATCATAATCTGCATATTTCTGTCTTTCTCTCGCAAGGCGTCCCTCTATGATTGAATCCATTTCTGCCTGAGTAAATGTTTTGTCATCTGCCATCTTGTTTCCCTCCTGATTTGAGTGTTTTTAGTTGCCACGTTTAAGGCACGTGTTGCCATAAAAATAAGACGCGTAACCCTGCGCCTTAAAGGGAGATATCTGGATCACCGCCTTTCCTATTCTGCAAATTTCCAATCCTCTGACAGCATATCAGCCTGGGACGCTAACCATCCCATCTGAACACCAGATGTTCCGCAGAATGCAATAGCCATGTTTCCGATGACATCATGCTCACAATTTACAATATCCCCATCTTCTGTTTTATATGAAATTCCGGTTGCAAGCTGGATGTACTGTCCCTTTCCATTCCAGCCTTTACGTGCCACTTTCATTCCACGTTTCAGATATTTAATTGCTTCTCCAAATGAAAACAGAGCTTCTCCGCCCAGTTCCGGACAATTTTCTCCGTCTGCCAGTACCCATTCATCAGAACAGATATTTCCAAATGTATAATCTGGAATCTTTGTCTCTCTGATATCCAACTCTTCGCCATCTTTTGTGTGCATGATAATAGTCTGTTTCTCTTTTGACCAAAACCAATAACCGCCCCAAGATGGAATTTTCACTTTGCTACCCTGCTTCATTCTTTTAAATGCCTCGTCAAATCTCATGTTCTTTCTTCCTTTCTTAAAAATGAGTATAAAAATACCACCAACCGTTTCCGATCAGTGGCTTTTAATACCATATTACCGTTTTTTCTTTTGGTGGATTATCCATCTTTGCAATCCTTTTCAATTCTCGCCTCACGTGTGGTGCTGCAAACATGCTTGTATTTTCATGCTCTACAATCTCTCCATCCGGAATTCGTATTTTCATAAAACCTGCCGGTTCTTTTCCCTCTGTTACTGTTCTTGCTCCCAAGCCCAGGCTTTTACTTTTTCAAACGCTTCACTAACCTCTTCCGGCACGTTTTCAATTTTCCCATCATGAATATGATTGACATACGGTTCGTATACTTTCATTAACTTTTCTATCTCATCCGGATACTTTATGAGTTTCATTCTCTCTATCTCCTGTTATAAATCAACATATATTCTGCTTCCGTTTCATCATATCGTCCTAATTGATATTGTTGATATGCATAATCGCTTATTTCACTTACATTATCCTGCGTAATTCCTAATGCGTCAAGATTTTTCTTTGCCTTTTTGCACAGTTCTTTCAGATATTCACTACGGTTTTCTTTGGTAATCTCCCAACCCACTTTTCGGAATTCTTCTGCCTGTTTCATATGCCACATTTCATGCCTTTCAACAGCATCTTTTCCACCAGCTAATTTCTGTATTTCCTGCTTTGCTATTGACTGACTATAATATACTGTATTTGTACACGGATCATACAAACCAAGGGCATTTTTCAGTTCATCATCTGCCAGAATCACAATTGTTGGCTTCCGTTCGCTTGGAACACCATATTCTTTCAAGGCCTTTTCTGTGTTCTGATTAATTGCATTCAATGCTTTTGGCTTTATCTGTGCTTGATCTGATATATACATAGATGTATCATAGCTTTCCACTTTTCTAACCGAAACCGCCACTTCTTTGCCACCTCTGGTCAATGAAATTTCTTCTGCTTTTCCTCTTTTAACCTTTCGGTAAGCCTGTTCTGCATACAGTTCTCTCTTCCTCGCATTAATAGCCTCTTTATTCTCTTTGTATCTCATCCGGCGCATGGCATTGATGTCACCGCCTGCTTCCTGATACTCCTCCAGATGCTTATCCGGATCATATCCTGCAACCGTGCTTTTTCCATCAAACCGGACTGCATATTCGCAATCGCAATGCGCATGAATGTGTTCCGCGTGACCATTTCTAAGAGCTTTCTTTGACATATTCTGCCATCCTCTTGACGCAAGCGTAATGCAGAAAGCGCAGGTATCTCCGTGTGGTACCCAGGCAAACTGCGCCCCGTCACGCTCTGCATTTTTCAGTGTCGTATCTGCACCTACCTGTTTTACAAGCCTTGCAAGCGTTCCAGGAATATTGTTCGGAGACTGCTTTTTTGTTCCTTTTACTGCTTTCGCCACTTCCCCATAGTCCGGGAGATCTGCTACTTCTGCCGTAGGGACTATTACTCCCTGTGCCGCCGCTGTCGCTTCATACATCTGACACGATAATGCACCGATAGCCTGTCCATAGTGTTGTGACAATGCATAGGCGTAGTCCAAAAGTGCTTTATCATTTTCCAGTCCATTCTTTTGAACCCAGGACTGCATCAGATCCGCTGCTTTCTGGCTAATCTGTGACATCTTCGTTATGTATTCCACCCACGCCTTCTCCGTTATCTGCATTTCCAAATTCCTCCGTCAAGATAGCATCTCCTTTTGCTCTCTGTTCCTGCGCTCTGATTCGCCGGATATCCGCCTGATCAAAACCAATCATTTCAAGGAAAATATCTGTCTGTGCAAATCCTTGTCGCGCTGTCGCAATTTTGAGTGCTGCATCTGTAGTAGATGCCACGCTTGGCATTGCCGGATTCTTAAAATGTGCAATCAGCTCATGTGTTTCTTCCGGAAGCTCATCCGGAATCGTTCCAAGTTCAATTGCAAGTGCCATCCGTCCAATCCGATACAATGCATCACCATTTGATTTATTCAACTGTTCTGCCATAAGGATCAAGGTCTGTGACTGTGCAATAATTGCTTCACTGGAAGTCGGATTTGCATCATTTATCACACCAACATCCGTAACCGCCAATCCCGTTGCCGCTGAATACTGTGTAGCAAGCATCCGGAGCATCTGAACATGTGGTTCAATATTTCCCTGCGAAAGTTGCCCGAAATTCGGCTTTTCCCCAGTCTCCGGATTGTTTGTACTGTAGAGAATACTTCCAACATACTGTTTGAATTTATTATCAATCAGCATATCATATTGTTCATCTGACACCCCGAGCAGATACTTCTGTGGAGAAGTTGCAAATTCCAGTCCAATCGTTGCATTTGCGACTGTTCTTACATATCCCTGGATTAGCCTGCGGATCGGCTCTTTTAGCCTTGACTGACCAAATGGTTTATCGTTTGTTGCGTCCCAGATCAGAGCCACCATAAGGGGTTCTCCGAAATCATGGGGATTCTGCGTAGCATACCATGTACCTCCAATCCGATCCAGTTCCCAGATGTCTGTGTCTGTATAGAAATTTACGTGTTCCGGAGACCATGTAACATCCGACTCGTCTCTTCGCGCATCTTCAAAGGCAAATCCATATCGGATGCGTCCTTCGTGTGCATTCCACGAAGCTGTGGCGCAATGCGGTGAGTAAAAACGTACTCTTGCATCATCTTCCTGTCCAGATACTGCCGCAAATGCACATCCATATTTCAACTCTTCTTTAACCGCTTTATTGTATTCTGCAATCAGATGGTTCCTTTTCATGATCTGATCCATATCTTCTGATTTTGTTCCATTTTCCGTAACAAAGCCATCAAACATTGATCTACCGGCAAGCACGTCTACCGTTTTTGCACCCCAGGCGCATCCGATTTCGAGTCTTCCAAGACCCGAAGGTAGTGCAATTCCCAAATTTACCTCATTCAACGTGATTTTCCCGTTGTAATATCGACGTTTTTTTCGATTTGTACTTCGGTGATAGTCGTATATATATTTCAATTCTTTCAGCCACTCTTGTTCTTCCGGTGGTAATCCTTCTACTCTTCCAAAATTTAACTCCATTATCCTATCCTCATCTTTCTGTTCGGATTTCGTTTCGATGTTCTGCATCCCCAGAGTGCAAGTGCTGCTGCTTCAATCGGAATCGAGTTTTCTCCACCAAATCCCCAGCCACCGGAAATCGGTCTTTTTACAGACGTAATTGCTGACTCATTCAGTATTTCTTGGTATTTATACCATGTTACAGTCTGTTCATTGATTTCCTGTGATAGCTGACTCGCCGCTGCTATCACTTCTTTTGCTGCCGGCCGAACAATTGACTGCTTATATTTCCACACCGGTGTTATCTTCTCTATCAGGAAGTCAACTCCATTTCTTCCATCGATCACCACACAGCTTGCCATCTTGTATCTCTGATTTAGCCAATCCGCAAGCCACTGGATTCCTCTGTCCGTTGTTTTAAGCTCGATCAGTGAAATTCTCGCTTCCCCTACCTCTGGACAGACAGCTCCGCATAATGCTACCATCGAACCGTCAAGTGAAAACTTTACACCGTAAGCAGTTTTCCCTTCCGGTTTTTCTTTTTCCGAAGCACATTCTTTCCATTTCTTCTTATCAATTGCATAGTCCTGATCATTGTTGATTGGCGACCACCAGCCGAGACGCTCTCTTGCAAACGTGTCCGCATCCATCTGTTCGCACTCTGCAGCTATGGTTGTTTCTGTCATTCTTCGCCCCAGTGCCGGATTGCAATCCGCCCATCTCTGACGATCAGTAACATCTCCAATCTCTTTCACAGAATATTCTGTCCAGGCTGTGGATTTGCTCTCACCTTCCGTTGCCCGTTTTCTTATCTTCCGGAATACTGTGCCGGTACAATTTTCATCCGGTGGTGTTCCAAGATAAATCGTTTGTGGATTCCTTGACGCTGATATTGCCGGCAAAAAAGATGCCTGCTGCTCGCTTGTCAATTCCTGTGCTTCATCAAACACAAGACAGTCGCCATGCAGTCCTCGACCACCATTCCTTGTTCTGGCAACAAATACTACTCTTCCACCATTTTTTAGAATAATCTGTTCTCTTCCGAGTGCCGCCTTAATTTCTTTTACATACTTACGGAGTCCTCTGCTTTCAAACAAGCCGCGCAATTCCATAAAGGTTTCTGTTGCAGTTTTCTGCAGATGAGCTGTGTATATAACCCATTCTGCATACAGAATCATTCCGGATGCAATCCGTCCGGAAGTATCCAGTGTTTTCCCGTTCTGTCTTGGAACAGATAAGCCACATGTCGGCGCTGACCAAACATCATCCTCTGTACGCCCCATCCAATCATTCAGCACTTCACTCTGCCACGGATCCACAATCAATTTCCCGACCGCAAGCACTTTTACCGCATCGGGGCCATCCGTATAAGCGTAATCCGGAACAATTCTATCGGACGGTGTCTGGCTTCCCATCAGCTTTTCGTGCCGACAGGATTTCTCCGATTTCATCATCGTCTTTCTCCATTCCTTTTATTTCTTCAATTTCTTTGATTGTTTCTCTGTATTGCCTGGAGAGCTGTGGCATTGTCTTTGGACCATCAACAGCATCTTTCGCGCATATATCAATCTGTTTTGCGAGAATCAGTGCTAAATTTTCCAAGCGTTCCAAGCGGCTTCCCTCGCTTGTTACAGTTGCCATTTTCTTAGCTCTTCCCATCTAAATTCACCTTTCAAAAATTTTCCTGTGTGTAAATCGGCGCTGGACAGCGGTGGTCGCCGCCGCCGCGTGGCGGGGTACCCTCCCCACCCTCTGTTTGCACTTCTCACCATTCCCCATCTGTAACGTTCATTTTGGGCTTTTGCTGGCTCCTCTGCATTTCATTCAACGTTTTATTGCTTTTCGCTACGTTGCAACAGTAATGCGCCGGTTGCAGGTTGTTCCAGTCCTGTGCCGCTGCTTCACGTGAGTTATATCCAAACTCACGCCACCTTGACACCGGTTTGATTTCATCTATAACAAAAGACAACGGATGTTTGCTATCGCTTGGTTCATTGTAATGTATGGGGCCAAGCCTGCCTTTACATATCCCGCATTCTCCACCTATTGCTTTAAACCTCGCCCGGTGTTTTCTTCTCAGATTCCCGTTGGCACTTCTTGGGTTCCGTTGTTCCTTCATATCTTTTCCTCTGACGGTTTCTGTATCTGTAATAAGGAGTTCTAAAAAAGTAATTGCAACAAACAAATGTACCGACGTATGAATAAATTCTTTCCAGAGTAAACCGCCAAAACCTCTTTCTGGAATTCATGGCAAAGAAAAAGGCAACAATCTTTCGACTGCTGCCCTGTTTCAATTCTTTACCTGCATATACTATATCACAGGTTGAGTGTCGCATTCTATCGCATATTTAAAATTTTTCAATGCATCTGAATGCTTTTTATGTACATACTGCCAGCAATACCCGGTTCTTGCACAGATTTCTTTCCATCTCATAAGATCTATGTAGTGATAAGTCAGGATATCTTTCTCTGTCTCGTCTTCCATCTGCTCAATTCTTTCCCTGATCTCAGTCCGGATCCTGACTCTTTTCTTCCTCTGTTCCACCATTTTCCGTTCCTGTTCGTCTACTTCTGCTGCATAATCCGACAGATCAGAAAGGTTGCTGCTTTTTGGCAGTCCATCCGCTGCCAGTGCTCCCGGAAGCATCCTATCCAGCTTTAAGCGTTCCAGCTCTTCCTCGATCCGCTTCTCCTGGCGTAATGCTTTGCCGTACTGTTTCAGGTATTCCTTTTTCTTCTCGTTCTCTTCTTTCACTGTTTCCATCGGTATACCCTCCCTGTCTTCCTGTCTCTCAATACTAAGGCCTCGAATCCAAGCAGACTTGCTATATCTTTTAATGCTTTATGCGCTTCCTTTACGTGGTGTGGAATGCGGCTTGCATCCTGGATGGCTTTGCCTGCTGTCGGATCACGATATCCTTCCTGGTTTTTATACAATGTTTCATTATCTCCTACTCTATCATTGTCGGAATGAACAGCCCCCATAAGCACCACGCCGATCCCGTCCATTTCATTCCAATAATTACTGTAACTGCCGTAATTATCCATACAAATATCTTTGTATATTTATCTTCCATTATCCTTTATACCTTTCCGGAAGCGGCATCCACGCCACAACCTTATATGGTTCTCCCTGTTCATCGAACCAGACACCAGTCTGGGAATAATACAGCGTTGTTGCCTTATCAGCTCCCTCGATCGTGGCCAGAAACTCCGCTGCATATGCATGCCGGACATAAGCCTCAATAAATTCCCGTTGATCTGGGAGTCTTTCTGTTGTTGGAATCCATCTGTTACTCATTATTCTCTGCCTTTCTTCATGAAATCGCGGTAAATAATAGTGCTTCTTTGATCTTTCTGTTGTTCTGACTTGTCATGGATATTTCCTACTACTTCAGCATCAACCATTTTTATCCAGTACCCCAGATCTTTTCTAAAATCTCTTTTCTCGTCCCAGTCTACATAAAATCCGACATGGCAAGTCGTTGTACTGTCAAAGCAACTCTGATATTCACCAAATTTTATAGGAGCATAATAATCACCATAATGGTATTTAATAATGTCGTTCTCCCATATCTTCCTTCCCTTCTTGTCTGTAAGTCCGGTGTATTGACAGATCGTATCCGAATCAACGAGATAGCCATTCTGTCTGCACGTATCTGCATTTTTAATGTCATATATGAACCATGCACCATATCTTTGAACCACATATCCCTCAACCCATTCTCCACCGTCTACTTTCTTCGCTCTAAAAAGAATCTCTCTATTCATTTCTCCTTCTTCCTTTCTTTCATGTACTTCAAAATTTCTTTTTTCACCATCTTGGCATATTTTGGATACTCACATCCAAGCATAGCGCATCCATAAAAAACTGTACCATCGCCCGGATCTTCATGATCTACACTCATTTTGCAAGAAGTGCACTCTTCAGGACTATGCTCTCTGCAATAATCTCCCATTGCCAGTAAGAAGTCTTCGATCTTAACTTTCATCCAGTCCACCTCGCTTCACTATTTCAATTGCCATATTTATAGCGTGCTCTTCACTCATATCTCCATCCCAGCACTCATTGAGACATTCGCAATATCCGCAGTACTCACAAGCTCCATCAAGCTTTAGCTGCTCTAAGTTAGAGACAACATTCTCCACGTCAAATGCTGTCGGCTGGTTATCTACCAATTCGCAAAGTGCATTAGCTTTGTTCGGTGGATAATTGTTCAGGATTGCCATTCCTGCTATCTGTTTTTGAAATTCATCCGCATCAATCAGTCTCATCAATTTCACTCCAATCAAATTTACAACCACATTCGCCACAATAGTTGTTTCTGCTCTCTGCATCTGACATTACCTGTTTGCCACACAATGGACATTCGTAGTCGATATCTCCGTTCAGTTCGTCTAAGATAATCGGCTTTACTGGAATCTGCTTTTCCCAACAGTTCAACTGAATCAGATACATAATCAATCAGCTTTTCAATCTCCAAATCTGTGAAATAAATACTCCGTCCCATTTGCTTTACCACCCCATATCATTACGGTATCCAATTGCACTTGGATTTACCATGTATGATCTTTTCAGCTCCGATTCATCCAATTGGTGTTTCAACTGGCTTACTTTTTTCTTTAGTGCCCGGTTTTCTTTTAATACTGCCATGAGTTTGCAGCTATCTTTCTGATCACATTTCGTATCTTCTGAATAGTTTTCACACATCAGGCATACTTCTTTTTCAGTCATTGTTACCCCTTCCTGCGCCACGATTCCACGCCTTCCATTCCTTCTTTACTTGTCAACTGCTGCCACTCCCAGTTTATATAGCTCCTCACAATCCCTTTCTGATTCCTGACCTGCACATGGTGCGGATAGATTCCAAGAATCGTGACTTTTTCCGTGGCGAGTCTGGTTTTACCTCCCTTCTGGGAGATCCTGCGCCTTAACTGTACTTTGTCTCCAACTTTCATTTTTTTGTTCCTTTCCGTCTTACCTTGCGCATTTTCTTGCTTACCGAGTATATGAACGCCCGCATATTGCCGGGTTTAGTCGTCTTCCTCTTCATCTTTCTCACCCTCCCGATTCTCTAAAATGATTCCATTTGCATTTATGTCTCCGTCCGCTTTTACCATAATGTACCTTTCTCCGTTAATCGTCTCTAAGGTAACAAGGTCCGTTCTGTCTGCGCTTACTGTTACATGTGCATCCGGAAGACCAATCTCAAATGTCTTCGTGCTCACTGTGTTGTCCGCATCGATTTCGGCCGCGTCACAGTCTTTTGTTTTTTCTGCTGCCAGTTCCGGATCTATCCCGATGCTTTTTAATACGTTTTCCAGCTCCGCGCCTTTTAATATCCGGTTGTTGGATTCTGCTTTTATTTCACGGATTCTTCCAAGGTAATGATAAATATCTTTCGCCTGTTCCAGGCTTACTTTTCCGTTTGCTGCATTTAACCCTTCCCTAAAAGCTTCTTTCTGCTCTTTTGGTGTGTATGGCATCCTGCATCGGAGTGTCTGCGTGATCAGGCCTGCGTCCGGTTTATCCGGAACTTTGCTGTAGTACCAGATATGTTCTGGATCTTCGTGGCGGTCTGTAAATGCCGGATATAAAAATCCTTGTGTCGGCATACTTACTACCCAGTCTCTTGTACGTTCCTGAATATCTGCCAGTTCTGGTTTATAAGATAATCCTGCTGCCGATAAACTTACCGGGCAGATACATCCGATCATGTACTCATAAACCTCTTCACTTTCATCCAGATCCGCTCCGTCCGTGGCAATTCCCGGAATGTCGTAGATTCCACTGGCAATTAGAATCAAAGAATACCCTTTATTCGATATGCCAATAGACTCTGCAATCTCTTCCAGGAAGATCTGGCGTACATCATTGTCTTCTAATCCTGTTTTTACAATCATGGCCAGATGCTGCTTTCTTGTTTTCTCCTTAAAATCCAGCTGAAACATATTTCTTCCAGGCTTTCCGGATAAAACCTTTTTGAAGATATCCAAGTATTTGAACGTTTCCGTCTCTTCGAGGTTTAAAAAGTTTTTTACAAATTCCAACCTGCAGTTCCGGTCATTATCTACGATATATCCTGTTATCTTAGTGATGTTGCATAATTCTATCCTCATGTTTCTTCTAAGCTCAAACAGCTCTTTCTTCATGTCGCTCCTTTCTGGCTGCCGCACCGGGCAGCCATGCACTCTGCGAAATTGTGATATATTAACTTCCTGTGGTGCCTATAAATAATTCTTTCCGGCGTTTTTCATCCATTCTTCCCTTGTATGGGTTCTTTCGTACACTTCCTGGGCTTTCGCCATCAGGATCCGCGCGTTCTTGGCATTGTTATGGACTGCTGCCGGTCCATTCCGGTGATGTTCCAGGCAGAGATTTACTTTTAACCCTTCCGCCTCTGCAAATGCATGGGTGTTGCCAAACAAAACATGATGCTCTTCCAGATATGGCTTGTATGTAAAATCTCCATCCAGTAACATGCACAGGTAGCACCGGCGGTCGCCTTTTGGCTGCATGATGCTTTTTTTGTGCTTCTTACGTTTCTTCCGTTTTGTCGGTTTTGGAAACATCATATTCACCAATCAACACCTCCCCGCTTTGGTCTACTTTTTCATTCAGGTATAAATACCAATCCTGTGAACTGTGTACTTTTTGGGTTGTCTCTGCAAGGTACAGAGCCGCATGATACAATGGAATTGTCTGGATATATTCCCGGCGGGTTAATTTGATTTTGGGAAATGTGGCCAGATATTCTTCTACGATTATATTTTTCGGGCAGGCATCCGGTTTCCAGTCTTCTACACTTAACTGCTCCATCTTAGGACTCCTTTTTATATAGCTCATGGTTGCCGTAAACCAGATCTGCCTCTTCTCTTTCGTAACTCCATCCGTAGCGCATCAGAATTTTGAAACATTTCTGACATTCACGCCCTCGTTTCGCATCAAATCCACCGTCATAGTTTACTAAACTTCCTGTGCTATCCATCGTACCGTTGAGTACAGTCAAAAGCAGTATCTGGATGTCTTCCTGCCGTATTCTTTCTCTGATCTCGTTTCGTTCTTCTTCCGGCATACCGTACCACTCTTTCCCTGTGTAAACCTCACTAAATCTCCTTTCATTTATCCATCCTCCGACTTCTGTCAGAGTTCTGATCATCTTTTCAATCACTTTCTGACGTTCTTCGCCTTTCAGCAATTCAATTTTCCCGATTATGATCATCCTGATAAACGATTGTCTCCTGGCATCCATTTTTTTCTGCAGAGCTTCCAGTTCCTTATTCTTTTTCTGCTGTTTGTCCCATTCCGTTTCTTCTTTTGGTTTTCTTGGTAGTTTTTCTACTACGCAAATTCCATCCCAACTTTCCAGCCAAAAAAGATTTGTCCCATGGATATTAAGTTCTTCTGGTGGCTCTTTATCCAGTGGAATGCTCTTTTTATCTTTCACCTCTTCGGTATAACGTTTTCTCTCTATCTCCTTTGTAGCTTTCTTGATTCCTGCTGCCTCCAAGAGCTCGACAATAATCTTCTTATTCTTCTCCCTCTCCCTGTTTTTAATCTCTTCTTCTACTTTCCACTGAATCTGTCTGGAGTCTGCTGCATCTTTCAAGATTCGGTTTCTGGTTTCGACATCCTCGATTCTCGACAGTTCGGCGAGATCTTTTAGGTTCAGCTGATATCCCCCGTTCTCATCCGTCTTTTCCTTCACCAGATCCCGGTCAAGCTTCGCGATCTCCAACCTCCGGTGGACGGTTGTCCTGGAGAATCCGGTCTTCTCTGCAATCTGTTCTTCCGTATCTCCAAGATCTAACATCATCTGGAAGCCCTCTGCCTGCTCCAGGACTGTCAGGTCAATACGCTGCATATTCTCTTCCAGCATGGTTCCGACCTGGTCTTTGTAGCTCATGTCCTCTACGATCCGGCATGGATACATAGTTACGCCTGCCATTTTTCCGGCGGCGAACCGGCGGTGCCCGATGATCAGCGTGTATCCTTCTTCATGGTGTGTACGTTTTTCGTCCCAGTATCCCGGAATGACCGTAAGGTTCTGCATGATCCCTTTTTTCTTGATTGACTCACTCAGCTCCGTCAGATCACCCAGGTCTTTTCGTGGGTTATCCGGATGCTGGTGAATCAGCTTGGCGTTGATATTCGTTATTCCACTGGTTGTCATTTTATTTTTTCCTCCCTTTCTTCTCTTAAATGTCCTGCTATATCATTAAGCGTTATTGCCATACTTTCGCACATCGTAATAAGTGCTGATTTTAGGCTTTTCATCCATCCGTCAATCTCTTTTGTTAACGTCTCCATCATTGTCGGCAATGTTATATTTATCTGCCTCGCCATTTTCCTTTCATACCGCCGTTGTTTTCGTTTATCCAGCTCGAACGGAGGATTTGCTCCATACTTTTTCTTGTAATTCTTTTTCCATTGCCTATATTTCATTGTTTTCTTCCTTTTCCCGCATTTTAGACTGTAGTCTATCGGAATACCGCGTAGACTCAGAAAACTCTAAGCTTACACGATGTTTTTCCATCTGCTCCGACAGCTCCTGCCAGAGCTCTTTGTTCTTGATCTCTTTTCCATGTGGTCTGCGCCACTCTTCCCGTTTCCATTTGTCCATGTTTCCTTCGTTTATGGTGGTGACCAGGAACTGATCCGGCGTGTAGACAGTCACTTCACACGGTCGGAGCATTCTCAGACCGACAAGGATAGCGATCATGCTCATTCTGTGGTAGGTCGTGTTCTGTTCGGTCTCGATCTGTGCTTTCACTGCCGGTCCTTTCTTAGTCTCGCACTCCACCAGAGCGATGCACTTTCCGTTTTTTGCGGTTGGTCCCCGGAAGTTTACCTCTGTGTATAGTTCTATCTTCATCTTCTCTCCTTATCCGGATCATTTCGTAGTGTCTGTACGGGAATCCGGTTGCTTTGTTGATCCCTTCGTAAAAAGAATCCTTTACTATGTAATATCCCTTCGGCGGTTTTGGTTCTTTCGGCCACCGGTATAAAATCTTTGTTTTGGGTTCTGGAAGCGGCATGTTCCGAGACGTAGAAAAATTGGCTTCTGCAATCTCATGATCCAGTACGCCCTCATCCACGTATTTTTTCTGGGTTTTCTCGTTTTTGGTAACATATTGCGCCAGCTTCCGGAACTCGCCTTTCTCATAGAGTAACTGCTTATTACGAACCTTTCCGTGTTTCCAGGCTACAGCTATGATCAGATCTGTATCCGGTATTCGATTCAGAACCACATGGATGTGCCAGTTACCGGACGTGCTTGACAAGCGGGAATATCTGTGGTAATATATCCGAGCAGTTGGAAGACTGTA
>OLNF01000709.1_pt1 | contig 29914 bp, 28 predicted proteins | sample 1673061 | NCBI WGS metagenome assembly OLNF01 (sample SAMEA3136751, study PRJEB25190) | human gut metagenome
ACGCCACCAGTGTACATGGAAACGGCAAAAATCCGGCAGCAGAGGACCTGCTTGGCGTCGCGTCGCAGATCGGTATGGACAAAAAACAGGCGATACGCATAGCCCAAAATGTGCAGGAATGTGTCAGGGAATATTTAAGGAAATATCTCAGCTGAAATAGAAAGACTAAAAAATGAGGTAATGTACATGGAATTTATACGTAAAAATTATACAGGAATTTTAGTTTGTTTTGGCATTGCAGTTCCGGCATGGCTGCTTGGCAAGGCATTTCCGATTATAGGAGGTCCGGTGCTTTCCATATTATTCGGTATGCTGATTGCGCTTTTTTGGAGTGACAAAGGCAAAGCGGCGGCAGGGATCAAATGGACCTCCAAAATCATTTTGCAGACAGCGGTGGTACTGCTGGGATTCGGTCTGAACCTTGGCGTCATCTTTGAAACAGGAAAACAGTCGCTGCCGATCATTGTTTGCACGATCGGTATATCACTTTTGCTTGCGTGGGCGCTGCATAAGGCGCTGCACGTGCCTTCGGATACGGCGATTCTTGTGGGAGTCGGCTCGTCGATTTGCGGGGGCTCGGCAATCGCGGCAACCGCTCCGGTCATCGGCGCAGACGACAACGAGGTGGCGCAGTCCATCTCGGTCATTTTCTTCTTTAATGTGCTTGCGGCAATTTTCTTTCCGATGCTGGGAAGCGCGATTGGATTTGACACGAGCGCGGGAGATGCGTTCGGGATCTTTGCGGGAACGGCAATTAACGATACATCATCGGTAACGGCTGCGGCATCCACCTGGGACAGTATGTGGAATCTCGGCAGCGAAACGCTGCATAAAGCTGTCACGGTAAAACTCACCCGTACGCTTGCGATTATCCCGATTACCTTGGTGTTGGCGATCGTTCGCACAAAAAACAGCGCGAAGGACAGCGGCAAAGCGGAGAGCTTCAGTTTGAAGAGGGCTTTTCCGATGTTTATTTTGTATTTTGTTATCGCATCGGTAATTACCACTGTCTGCATCCAGGCAGGCATGGATGCGGATGTTTTCGCGCCGCTGAAGGATTTATCGAAGTTTTTCATCATTATGGCGATGGCGGCAATCGGACTGAACAGCAATGTCGTTCGGCTTGTGAAGAGCGGCGGCAGACCTCTGCTTTTAGGCGGATGCTGCTGGATTGGCATTACGGCGGTCAGCCTCGTGATGCAGCATGTAATGGGGATTTGGTAGAGAAATGTTATTAAAGGAAGATCTTTTTTTAATCGGAGCAGTGCTGTGGGCAGTCGGAATTGTTACTGCATGGATTCTTAAAAAAGCGCCGCGAAAGATTGTTTTTTGGAGCGTTGTATATTTTTATGTTATCGGGGTGCTGGCAGTAACCCTATTTCCGATTCCGTATGATGGAGTGGAAACCATGTATCCGGTACCGAATAATCTGATTCCGTTCCACAGTATCTCTGCGGGCATGAAAAAGGGGATTACGCGTACTGTACTGATGCAAATTGGTGGGAATATCGCGCTTTCGATTCCCTACGGAGTCTTACTTTACCTTGTAAGCCGAAAAAAAGGCATATATCTGCTTCTGCGGGCATTGCTGTTTCCGTTTATCATCGAAAACTTGCAGCTGATTGTCGGCTGTATTGTTGGTTTAAATTATCGTTCTTTTGATGTGGACGACTTTATTCTGAACACGATAGGCGTATATATGGGATATATTCTTGGAAAGCTCATTTTGAGACCATATAGGGAAAAAATTCGTACCCGAATATTTTAAATTTTCTATGGTATGGAGATAGAAAATGTGATAAAGCTATAAAAAGAACAAACGTTTGTAAGACGGGCGAGACAGGAGACGGCTTAATGATATACAAAACGCACTACGATTCTCCGCTGGGCGGCATACTGCTGTTGGCGGATGAGAAAGGTCTGACAGGATTGTGGTTTGACGGGCAGAAATATTACGCGCAGGGACAGGCGGATTTGGAGCCTGAAGCGGGCGCAGCGATTTGCAATGCGCCCTGCGAGGAAGAACATGCACCGCTGCTGGCTGATGTGAAGCGCTGGCTAGACATATACTTTGCGGGAAAAGAGCCGGACTTCGACTTGCCGCTCAATCCGACGGGAACCGATTTTCAGAAAAGCGTCTGGAGCATTCTATGCACGATCCCTTACGGCAAGACCATGACCTACGGGCAGATCGCGGCGCAAATCGCGGCAGAGCGGGGTATTGCGCGGATGTCAGCGCAGGCCGTCGGCGGGGCGGTCGGGCATAATCCACTGAGCATCATCGTTCCCTGTCACCGGGTTGTCGGTACGAACGGCAGTCTGACCGGATACGGCGGAGGCATCGATCGCAAGATCAAACTGCTCGCGCTGGAGGGCATCGATATGAGCGCTTTTTTCGTGCCGAAAAAGGGGACAGCACTGTAAACGCTGCATTATCGGCAATAAAGAATGTAATGTTGCCTGTAATCATGAAATATGGTACGATATAATTTAAAGAAGCGTTGAAACAGGGGGTATGCGTATGTACTTGTACCATGGAAGCAATATGAAAGTTGAAACGCCGCAGCTTATTCTTTCAAATCGGACCTTGGACTTTGGATCTGGATTTTACACAACATCTGATGAATCACAGGCAACAAGGTGGGCAAAACTTCAAACAAAGCGCCGAAAAAGGGAGAAGCGGTACTTTCGATTTACGATTTTGACGAAGAACAAGCGGCGGAGTTAGCACTTTTACGCTTTGAAATATGGCTACCGCAATCCCACTGGCTTTAGACGGTGGGTTAAGGTAGCCGAAAGTGGTGGTTTGTGCTATACTTGCGTTATGGGAACATGGAAATCAAAAACAGACACAAGTATTTGTTACAGTATCATATTATTTTCGTATGCAAGTATAGAAAGAAATTGCTGATGTCAAAACAAATATCAGATGATATAATTGGAAAGAGCATACTTTTTGTACGGATGGATAGTTTGCCTGCAGTGTAGGAAATGTTTCAGAAGAGATTTTGAGAAAATATGTAGAAAATCAAGGGTAAGAAGGTGGTGATGGTCAATGCTGAAAGCATATAAATACAGGATATATCCTAATAGCGAACAAAGAATACAGATAGCAAAAACATTTGGCTGTTGTCGTTTTGTTTATAACCAGACATTGGCATACCGGAAAGATATATACGAGAAAGAGAAAAAGTCTGTCAGTAAAACAGATTGTAATCATTACTGCAACAGAGAATTAAAGAAAAACTATGAATGGCTAAAAGAAGCAGATAAATTTGCTCTGACCAACGCAATTTATAACATGGATGCCGCATATCAAAAGTTCTTTAAGGAACATGCAGGATTCCCAAAATTCAAGAGCAAACATGATAACCATAAATCATATACAACAAATTACACAAATGGAAATATAACAGTAAATCATGAGAATGGTAAGATAAAACTGCCTAAACTAAAGGAAGTAAAAGCAAAACTGCATAGAAATTTTAGCGGACAGATTAAGTCAGCGACCGTTTCGCAGATGCCCAGTGGAAAATATTATGTATCCATACTTGTGGAAACTGCGCATAAGGAGCTGGTACATACAACTGGTCGTATAGGAATAGACTTAGGAATTAAAGATTTATGTATTACTTCCGATGGGAAGATATATGAGAATCTAAAAATTATAAGGAAATATGAGAAACAGCTTGTAAAGCTGCAAAGGCAACTGTCACATAAAGAAAAGAGAAGTAAAAACTATTATAAAACAAAGAAAAAGATAGCATTATGTCATGAGAAAATAAGGAATAGCAGAAAAGATTATCTGCATAAAGTTTCACATGAGATTATCAGCGAAAACCAAGTGATAGTTTCAGAAAATCTGCAGATAAAAAACATGGTAAAAAATCATCATCTGGCAAAAGCCATAAGTGATGTATCATGGTATGAGCTGACAAGACAGTTAGAGTATAAGGCAAAATGGAATGGCAGGAAATACATCAAAATAGATACATTTTATGCCAGCAGCCAAATATGTTCTGTTTGTGGGTATCAGAATTCGGACACAAAAGATTTGTCGGTGAGGAGATGGATATGTCCGAAATGTGGAGCGGAACATGACAGGGATATCAATGCTGCAAAAAATATACTGGCAGAAGGAATAAGACAAATAGCATAAGAAAAAAATAAATAGGGCAGGGACTGTCCGAATTAACGCCTGTGGAGATAGTAGGTTACGAGGCCTGCGAAGCAGGAAGCCCATTGGCTTTAGACAATGGTTAGTTCACATATGATGTATGGGTCAAGTTCTCTGCAAGAGCGATGACGATTCAATTGGCCGCGGGTTACATCATGGTGCTGATCGCGCACCATATCAACTTAGGACCATTCTAAAGAGAGGTAAAACAGCAGAAATGAAAATTTTTATCAGTGCTGATATCGAGGGTGTCAGCGGAATTACGAGCTGGGAAGCGACCAGATATGGAGGTAAAGGATACGAGGCTGCCTGCAGGCAATTGTCATTAGAAACGGCTGCGGCTTGTCGGGGCGCGCTGTCCTGCGGCTATGAGGTCGTCGTAAAAGACGGTCATGAAGATGCAATGAATATAGACCACACGCTTCTTCCGAAAGAAGCGCAGCTTATCTGCGGTTGGACGTGTTCGCCGCTGTCTATGCTTGGCGGCTTGGATGATACGTTTGACGGAGTGATCTATATTGGTTATCATTCGGGCGCTTGGACCGATACGAGCCCTTTGAAACATACCTGCGAGGATCATGTATACAATTGGTTCAAGATCAATGGAGAATTTGCTTCTGAGTTTACGATCAATTCGGGTGTTGCCGACCAAATGGGCGTACCCTCCCTGTTTCTTTCCGGAGATGCAGGGATCTGCCGCGCGGCTGAAAAAGAATACCCGGGAATCGTTACAGTCCCGACGAAGCGCGGCTTAGGCGATGCCACCTGGAATCTGCATCCGGAAAAAGTGGTGGAAGATATAGAAGCTGCTGTAAGCAATGTGCTATCGAAACCTCTTCCTCTAGCGCGTCCGCTTGCAGACACTTATAACATGACAGTATGTTATAAGGAATTCCAAAAGGCTATGTCGGCATCATGGTTCCCCGGCGTTGAAAAAATCGATGATTTTACGGTTTCGTTTAACGCTGATAAACCGCTTGAGCTATCAAGATGCCGATATTTTATCGGATAACAGATCATAAACAGCAAAACGCCTCCGCGGGCGGATACTACCGGCCTGCGGAGGCGTTTTTGGGCTGGTGTACCTAGCGGCGCGCCGTCGGGCGTAAAAGCAAAACCTCCGAAAGACCACTGCTTGGCGCTTCGGAGGTTTTGGATATGATTTTGTTTTTTGCGCGTGCTTTATTTGCCGAGGATATCCTCCATTGCGCGCAGGACGTTGCCGTGCAGGAGCATGTCGATCTGATCTTCGTTGTAATGCTTGTGCATCGCGTCGATGACTTTGTCGAAACCGGTGTAATCGACCAGTTCTCCGGTTGTATCGATGCCGTCAAAGTCGGAACCGAATCCGACGTGCTCGATACCTGCTTTGTCGACCATATAATTGAGATGCGTGATGATCTGGTCAACGGTCGCGTAATGGGAGCCTTCTTTTAAGAAAGAGGACTCGAAGTTGATGCCGACCACGCCGCCTGCATTGCCAAGTGTCTTAAGCTGATCGTCCGTCAGGTTGCGTTTGTGCGGGCAGAGCGCCTTGGCACAGGAGTGCGTCGCTAGGAACGGCTTTTTGCTGTGACGTGCGACATCATAGAAACCGCCTTCGGACAGATGAGAAACGTCGATGATCATGCCGAGCGTATTCATCTTGTCGACCACTTCCAGACCGAACGGCGTCAGACCCTGCGCGTTCTGCTGCGCATCGTCGTAGCAAGGATAGCCCATGGAGTTTGGAAATCCCCAGAGCAGCGTGAGCAGGCGTACACCCATATCGTAGACCTCCTGGATCCTTTCGATCTTGCCGTCTACGAAGACGCCGTCCTCGATGGTCAGGAAAGAAGACAGATACCCTTCCTCGGCATTTTTGCGGATATCCGCTGCACAGTAAGCAGGGCGCAGGATATCCTTGTTTTCCTGCATTTCGGAAATGTAGTTTTTGTAAATCGACTTAAACAGGTCGTACGGATCCATGCTTTCCATTTCATGACGAGAAAGATAGATCGCAAAAAACTGTCCCATGCCGCCGTGCTCCTGCATCATCTTGAGATTCAGATGTCCCTTGCCGTCGCGCAGTGCGCGGTCTTCGTGCCGCCAGCACTCGATGAGTGTGTCGCAGTGCATGTCTAAAATTTTCATGGATTGATTCATACTTGCATACCTCCCGGAATCATTATATCATATTGGATATACAAAGAAAATAAGCAAAAAATATGCCACAGCAAAATCGGCACGAAAATTGCTTTATATTTAATAGAAAAATTTAATAGAAAATCAGAGAAAGGAAGCATTACGCAATGAGGGAAATGAAAAAATTGCAGAAGACAGCAGGTGGACAAAAAGAAGAACTGCTGCGTGATACCTATATTGAGGTCGATCTTGACAAGCTGGCGGCAAATGTGGTGATGATTAAGGATATGGTAGGACCGGAGGTCGCGATCACAGCGGTCATCAAGGCAAATGGTTACGGGCACGGCGCATGGCAGATCGCACAGTCGATCATGGATGCCGGTGCGGATTATCTGGCTGTTGCGACACTGACGGAGGCTTTGGAACTGCGGGAGCACGCGATCGATGCGCCGATCCTGATCATGGGGCATACGCCGGACAGACTGCTTCATCACGTCGCGGAGCAGGGTCTGACACAGACGATATTTTCTTTAGAACAGGCAAAGCTGCTCAACGAGCTGGCAGAGGGCTGCGGACGGAAGGTCAAGGTACACATCAAAGTCGATACGGGTTTTCACCGTCTGGGCAAGATGCCATCAGCGGATTATCTTGCGGAGATTCAGAAGATCTGTAGGCTGCCACATGTGGAAGCAGAGGGCATTTTCAGTCATCTGGCGCTGGTCAATCAGGAAGAAAACGAGAAGCAGTATCGGATGTTTACGGATTTCCTGGAGGAACTATCCGCTGCGGGCTGCAGCTTCCGATATCGTCATATCGCGGATAGCATCGCCTGTGTGGATTATCCGCAGTACCGTATGAATATGGTGCGTCCGGGTGCGCTGCTGTACGGCATGCGGGGTTACCATATAGGGTATTTGCCGGTCGAACAGTGTCTGACTTTCAAGACGGCGGTTTCGGAACTGCATGAGATTGAAGCAGGAGAAGGCGTCAGCTATGATTTTTTGTGGAAAGCCGGACGCAAAAGTCTGATTGCGACATTGCCGTTCGGCTATGCGGACGGATATCCGCGGAATCTCCGGGATAAGGGCTATGTCACGATCAACGGACAAAAGGCGCCGATCGTGGGTGTTATCTGTATGGACCAGTGCATGGCGGATGTCACGGATATTGCGGGCGTGCAGTGCGGTACGGAGGCGGTGATTTACGGGGACGGCAGTGACAGTTCAATGACGATCGACGAGGCGAGCAAGCTAGCTGGCACTAACAAAAATGATATTCTCGCTAGACTGTCGGCAAGACCGCCGCGTATTTACACAAAGAAGGCGTGACGGCAGCGAAAAGCAGGGCAGCTGCGCGGCATATGAACGACGGCATGCCATACTGTACGGGCGAGGCGGACGCACAAAAGACCGGAGTCGGACTTGCGGAAACAGGAAGCAGAGTTTGACACCTAAATTTTAGAGGGCATTGGAATTCCAATGCCCTCATTGATTTTAGCAGTCAAAAACAGAACTGCCTCCGGTACAACACATGAATATGATTGCTCTGAACCGGTGTACTTCTCTTTTTTCTCTTACACCGGAGGAACATATCCGCTCGCATACAGATGGCAGCTCTTAAAATTGTTTTTTTGATAACGATTGCTCTGTTCTAGGACTACAGATACTCTTTCAATCCGTGGACGGTCTTGTCACGTATACCAGTCATTCCGTCTGCGTGGTACAGGGAACTGATGATTGCTTCCTCAACAGTCTCCGCTGTTGCTTCGAAAACAGTGTCCATTTTATTTTCATAAAGATAAGCAGCCGATAAGATTTTTTTCTCGCTGTAATGAGGTATCCGATTGCCATTTGAGAATGCGATCGCAATATCACCGCTTCCGGTTCCCAGATAGGAGCCCACTCTTCCAAGGCTTATGGTTGATCTCTTCGCCATGCGGCGGAGCTGACGATCACTTAATGGTAAGTCGGTTCCTATCAACATGATGATGGAGCCTTTTTCCGGTCCTGACGGTCTGCGGGATTCTGTTCCTATCAGTTTTCCATCAATGCGTAGGTTTCCAAAAGATCTAAAATTTGACATGACGATAGCCCCAATCGTATATTTCTTTTCGTCTATCTCCACTATTCTGGATGCAGATCCTATCCCGCCTTTCATGCCCATGCAGATCATTCCTGTTCCGCCTCCGACAGCCCCCTCCTCAAATTTTTCTCCTGCTGTCTCTAACGCCTTACGAACATCTGCTTCAGTAAGATGCATGCCTCGGATATCGTTCAACTCTCCATCGTTACATTCTGTTACCACACCATTTACAGTGCAGGTCGTTACCCCAATATCCGGATTCTGCTCCAGCATATACCGGGTCAGTGCATTCAGTGCGGTTCCTACACCAAAGGTATTGGTCATAAGGATCGGTGTTTCTATATTGCCAAGTTCTTCAATTTGAATTAAGCCGGCACTCTTACCGAATCCGTTGATGACGGAAACCGCTGCGGGGACCTTCTCTTTGAAAAGATTTTCCTCATGCGGAAAGACTGCCGTAACACCAGTATGGATATGCTTTCCCTCATCCTGCAAGGTAACATGTCCGACCTTCACACCGGGAACATCCGTGATCAAGTTTCGTTTTCCTTTTTCATATTTATTTTTCAATTCTACTTTTTACAAGATCTTGGTAAGCCCATTTTGTCCTCTCTTCTTTTCTATTTTTTGTAATATTTCTTTAGATGTATGCTTTTATCTCCTGATTTTTACATCTATGTTTATACTGGGTGGCTCCCCGCTTTGCAGGGAGCCAAAATACTATACTAAGATACTAATAGGTAAGGTCATTCCATACATGGGTACCATCTTTGAGTACAATATAATTCTTCAAGGAAGAGTTATGTGCCTCAAAGCTTAGTTCTGCACACAGAGGTACCAGATCAATGTTCTCAAAGATATGCATTTGAAGTTCGCCGACTTTTTCGGTTCTCTTATCGGTATCTGTTTCTGCTGCCATTTCTGCAACTTTTTTTAAGTAAGCATCCGTCTTTCCTGGAGCATTCGGGTCTTTATAGCAAGCATTAAAAATCAAGATCGGTTCTGCCCATCCCAGTTCTCTGATTCCTGCATCGTAATCATCGGACTCGATTTTTTCATACATATAGTTCCACTCCAGTGTTTCAATCTGCATGTCGAAACCGACTTCTTTCAACTGTGCAGACATTTTTTCTGCTCTTCTGGTTGCACTGGACCAGGTATACCATGTGAACGACAGTTTCTTACCATCTTTTTCACGGATTCCGTCTCCATCTGTATCTTTCCATCCTGCATCTTCTAGCAGTTTCTTTGCTTCTTCTGGATTGTTTGCAAGATTTTTTTCGAAGTATGCATTTGCATCTGCATTGTAGTTCTGCATGGACTCGATAATCAAAGAATATGCCGGTGCGATCATTCCATCTGTAACTTCTACCAGTTCGTCTCTGTCAATGGATAAGATCATTGCCTTGCGAACGTTGATGTCTTCGAAAATACCTTTTGAAGTATTCAATTCAAAGAATGTAACGGTCGGATAAGAAGCGTCAACTAGTGTTATATTGTCGATGCCTTCCATCTCCTTCTTCTGTTCGCCGGAAACCCCTGTGATAATATCAGCAGTTCCGTTCTTTAATTCTTCTGTCTCTGTGAACTCTTCTACATTGAAGCGAACAGAAATTGTTTCAAATTTCCCTGCCCCTTTGTTTTCTGCGAGTGGGTTTGCACAAGTGTATTTATCATTTCTGACAAGCTGGATTTCAGAGCCTGAAATGTATCCGCCTTCAGCAAGGCTGTACATGCCGTATGGATGGCAGTTCCACATCAGTTCGTCATTATCCATCGTATCCAGTTCATCCTTATCAATGACGATGATAAATCCTGCACACAGATAATACAGCATGTTGGATCTGAACTCGCTGAGATGGAGCGTTACCGTTCTTCCATCAATATCCATGGATTTAATGTTGTCATAACCATCGGAATATGGGCTGACCTCCAAGCCATGTTCTAACGAAGCCACAACATCTTCCGGCTCTACCTGTTCTCCGGTGGAGTAGTACATACCTTCCGGCACATCAAATGTCGCAGTTTTTCCGTCATCACTGACTTTCCAATTTGTACATACATTGTCTTCTACTGTATTGGTTTCTGGATCCCATTGGAAAAGCGAACTGGAATTCAAGGTCTGTGCACCTGCAGTTGAACTTAACTGGTAAGTATCCAGGCCATACCATTCGCCGTCATAAATCACGATGCTCGTCTTGGCACTTGCGTCACCTCCGTCATCGCCGCCACAGGCAGCCATGCTGAAAACCATTGCAAAAGTCAGGCCTAGGGCCAATAATTTCTTTTTCATGTGTTCCTCCTTTATTTTACATCTTTGTGTAATAAAGTTATTATCTATGTTCAGCCTCCAATGGGATGGAAGCATGAAACCATATGTCCGTCTGCTACCAAGGTATTTGGTGGCATTGTGGTTCTGCATTCTTCGGTTGCATATTTACAACGTTCTGCAAACCGGCAGCCGTTTCCGACTTTGATCAAGCTGCCCGGATCTCCTCCCATGATCTCCTTCTTTCGACCCCGCAGTCTCGGATCCAGAATCGGAGCCGCATCCAAAAGCCCTTTTGTGTACGGGTGCTTTGCGTTTTCTGCAATTTCATCGGTTGGTCCAAACTCTACCAGTCTTCCCAGATACATAACTGCAATTTTATCACTGATGTATTTGATAACATTTAGGTCATGTGTGATGACCAGATAGGTTAGCCCCAGTTTCTCCTGCAAGTCCAAAAGCAGGTTCAGGATCTGTGCCTGCACCGATACGTCCAGTGCACTGGTCGGCTCATCTAAGATCATGGTTTTCGGGTTCAAAGCAAGTGCCCTTGCAATGGCGATTCTCTGCAACTGGCCGCCTGAAAGCTGGTGCGGATAGCTGTCCAGATAGCGTTCATCCATCTTTACCATTTCCAGAACTTCTTTCGCTTTTCGTTTTGCCTCTGCTTTCGGTACTCCATGAAGGATCATAGGGCGCATGATAGAGCTTTCTACCGTTTGCCGCGGGTTCAGATTGGATGCCGGATCCTGAAATACAACTGCAATTTCGGTCCGTAGTTTTTTCATATCCTGTGCAGTTGCTTTATCAAGGTCAATGTCATCAATGATAATTTTCCCGCCGGTTTTTTTAGTAAGACTGAGCAGCACGCGTGCCAGCGTGGTTTTTCCACTTCCGGATTCTCCCACAAGCCCAACAATCTCTCCTTTTTTTATTTCCAGAGAAATATCATCCACTGCTTTGACATAGGTTACTTCTTTTTTCATCAGCCCTTTGGTGATCGTGAAGTATTTTTTTAAGCCTTCCAGCCGGATCATTGCTTTCTGCTCCATACTACTTCACTTCCTTTCCTAAGAGATGACAACGGCACATATGATCTTCTTTTACCATAACAGTCTGCGGGCTTGCCTGAAAACATATATCCTGCGCGAGGGGACATCTGTTCGCAAATCGGCACTCCGGCTTCTTCTCTGTAATGCGCGGCACTGATCCGCTGATTGTCTGTAATCTGCCTTCAGCTTTTGTCTTGCGTGGCAATGCCTGCATCAGAAGCTTTGTATAGGGATGCTTCGGGTTTTCGAAAATCTCGAATACATCTCCAGTTTCTACCATCTCTCCGGCATACATAATACCGATGCGGTCAGCGATTTCTGCAACCAATCCAAAGTTATGCGTGATTAGCATGATTGCTGTATTATATTTTTCTTTCAGTTCACACATAATCTCCAGAATCTGTGCTTCAATGGTAACATCCAGTGCCGTTGTCGGCTCATCTGCGATCAACAGCTCCGGATAACGTGAAAGCATCATCGCAATCATGACACGCTGCCGCATGCCGCCGGAAAGTTCATGCGGAAAGCTCTTCACTCTTTCTTCCGCATCTGGCATTTTAACGCTCTTAAACAGCTCTATCACACGATTCCACGCTTCTACTCGATCCACATGATCCAGAGCAATCGCCTCCGCGATCTGCCCACCTACCGTATAAACCGGGTTCAGTGAATCCAACGGATTTTGGAAGATCATACCGATTTCTTTTCCGCGCACGGATTCGATTTTTTCTTCATTCATCTCAAGCAGATTCTTCCCCTTGAATATGATTTTTCCGGTCACTTCGGCATTGCTGCCCGGAAGCAGTTTCATAATACTGTGTGCGACTGTTGACTTTCCGCACCCGGATTCACCGACGATCGCAAAGACTTCACCTTTGTTGATTGTACAGTTTACACCATTAACTGCCGACAAATAGCCGTCCTTCACTTTGTATTGGATCGAAAGATCTTCCAGTTTTAGTAATTCTTCTTGCATTGCATCTTTCCTCCTCTACTGAGATTTCATATGCGGATCAAGCAGATCACGCAGACCTTCGCCGATCAGGTTAAATCCAAAGGTTGTATAAACCAGTGCTAATCCCGGGAAAATACTCATCCAGGGTGCTGTCGTAATATTGGAGATCCCGGTTGAAATCGCGAGTCCCCAGTCCGGTGACGGTGGCTGTGAACCAAGTCCTAAGAAAGATAATGTCGTTGTTGACATGATGGTTCCCGGAAGATTCAAGGAAACCATAACGATCAAGGACGGAACGATATTCGGAAGGATATACCGAAACATTAATGCTGTATTGCTTTCTCCAAATGCTTTTCCTGTTTCCACGAAAGCCATATTTCTAAGGGAAAGCGTCTTTGCTCTGACGGTACGTGCATAACTTGCCCATGCAACCAGAGAGATTGCTATAATCGTGTTCGTCAAACCTTTTCCTAAAATCGTAACAACTGCCAATGCAAGGATTGTTCCTGGAATGCACCAGGTCAGGTCCGTCAGGAATGTCAGCACGCGGTCTACCCATTTGCCGAAAAATCCACAGGCAAGTCCAACAATAACACCGATAACAAGCTGAAGGCTCGCTCCTAAAAATGCCACCCACAACGTGATGCGGGAACCATGAATGATACGAGAAAGCATATCTCTACCAAGATCATCTGTGCCGAAGACAAATTTTGCACAGGGTGCCTGAAATCTTGGACCAACCGCTTGCTCTGTATAGTCATACGGAGAAATAACGTCTGCCAGCAAAGCGACCAAGATAACACTGACCAGAATGAATAATCCGATCATAAAATTCTTATTCTTCCAACATTCCTGTAAGGTTTCTTTCCATTTTTGATTCGTATTCACTTAGTTGTCACCCCCACTCAAGGATAATCGGATTCTTGGGTCAAGGATTCCCATAATGATATCACTTGCCAGATTGCAGATTACTGTCAGAATTGCGATCAGAAGCAATACTGCCTGTACTACCGGCATATCCTGCACAATGATAGAATTAAGGAGCAGATTGCCCATCCCCGGAAGTCCAAAGATCTTTTCGATGACAACAGCCCCTGAAATCAACCACGGAATTGACATGAATACCAGTGTTGTTACAAGGATCAAAGCATTTCTCAAAACATGTTTGATCAAAACCGTCCGTTTCGACAAACCTTTTGCATATGCAGTTGTCACATATTTCTCATTTAATACTTCCAACACCTCTGCTTTCGTAATACGCAAGGTGCCTCCCATACCGGAAAGGACGGTCGTTGCGATTGGAAGCACATAGTTTTGGGCGGAAGTATAGCCGCTGATCGGCAGCCAGTGTAGTTCTACCGCAAACAGCAGGATAAACAAGGCTCCCAGCCAGAAAGCCGGGACAGCTGTCAAAAGCAGCGAGCTGTTGACCGTAAATCGATCAAAGAACTTATCTTTTTTGACTGCACACAATAATCCTAATGGCAGTGCAATGGCAATCTCCAGGATTAACGACCATCCGCAAAGCTTCAAGCTATACGGGATCCTCTGTTCCATCAGATCCCAGACCTGCATCTTATATCGTGTAGACGTTCCAAAATCACCATGCACCACATCACTTACCCAGTTTTTGTACTGTGTCAGAAACGGCTGGTCATAACCCATTTCGTGCCTGATCTCTTCTTTTCGTTCTGCGGATACTTTTTGGTCAACTACCATATCAATGGGATCACCGGGCATCATATACATTAAACTGAATGCCAGAAACGATACACATATAACCAGTAGCAAACCTTGTACGATCCTCTTAATTACATAATCTCTGATAATTACATCTCCCTTCTCTTACAGCAACCGCATCAGATACACCTGTTTTTTTCCATGATCTGTGCCTTGCTGCTGCACCAAGTTATGCCTTGGCTTTCTGATAAATTCTGGTATAACATTTTACAGCCCAAGCTTGCCCATCTCTGAAATAAAAACGGAATGTGCTGACTCTTTGACTATGGTCTTCCTGTTTTACTGCTGCAAATACATTGTCCCCGCAATATAGAAGATCTACCGGAATGTTTCCGTACATGGCAGTCAGTTTTCCATCCTTCAGCTGGACAATCGTATGAGAGGGAACACCCTCATGTGCTACGAAATCTCCGCAGAGCATTTCCGGTGCAGAAAATTCCTTTCCGCAAGGCAATGCCCAGTTATTGTCATAAGAAAGCGGCTGTCCTAAAAGATAATTGTAACAGACATCCTGAAATGGCTGTACATCGACATCTCCCTGATTGCAGAGTACAGTCACGCTATATCCGCCTTCCATAGCGCCTCCATGGGAGGAAACCCCATGAAGTCCACCGGAATGCTGACAGACTACTCGACCACCTATCAGTCTTTTTTCAAGTCCCATACAATAATATGGTTTTACTCTTGTTGGGTATTTCTTGCCTATGAACAATTCTATTGCTTCCTTCGGGACAACTTGCCTGCCCTCCCATAAGCCATTATCTGCAATCATTTTATAATATCTTGTCATGTCCGATGCTGTGGACTTTACACATGCACATCCACGAAATGGTGGTAGTACAGACCAGTTATCATCGCAGACCCAATCAGCTTCCTCATCCTCTTCAAACAGGCTTGTAATATTTCCCTCCGCAAGGATTCGGGCTTTGCTGCAGTCCTCATCCAGTACCGTTCGGTGCATTCCCAGAGGTTTGAAAATCTTCTCCTGTAAATATTCTTCTAAAGGAATTCCTGCAGCCTGATCAACTACATAGGAGAGCAGTGCATACCCTTCATTAGAATAGCTCATGTACTCACCTGGCATTCCCAGTGTGGGATACCTGCCCTCTGAAATGTAGTCCACAATCTGATCGATTGTATCCATTTTATTAGGTGCGGTTTCCCTCATGTAGCGCAGCCACTCGCTATCCCTTTCCTCGCTGTTCATTGCAATCGACCACTCAAGCGGCTCCATCGGCGGGATTCCTGCTCTATGCAGTGCAACCCGTTCAATCGTTACAAGTTCGTCCGGTATGCCTGGGATATGCAGCCTCGGAAAATATTTTGTCATTGGATCGTTTAAATGAAGGCTGCCTTCGGTTTGTAGCATGCAGCATGCTAAGCCCACCATGGATTTGCTCATTGAAGCGATACCGAATATTGTATTTTCATCAGGCACAAGCGTGCGTTCTTTGTTTCTGAATCCGAATCCCTTTCGAAAAATCAAACCTTTAGGTCCTCGTATCGCAATCGCCATACCTGAAAGTTTTTTTCGCCGGAACATCTCACCCAGATATTGTTCCAATGCTGTCATATCTGCTATCATGTCTTTTTTCATCCTTTCCTATCTGATGTATCTGGTGCATCCGTATTTGTGATTAAATTAACTGCAAGTTTAATGCCATTTTTTTGAAAGTTTTAAATTTGCATAAAAACGGGCTGTTTGGGCTGTTTCAGGTTCATCAAGGGTATTTTCCCAGATTAAACATCTTTTACTTACCTTTCTATAATTGGTTGCAACTCGTTTATATTCTATTTTACCCTGTTTAAAAAGAATCCGTCACTTTCTTTTCCTAGTTTCCGGCATCCGGATGAAGATAGATCTTACTTTCCTACTAATAGGTGCAAATAGCTCTTTATTTTACATGGCTATTGGTGCAAGTAAGACCGGAGTCGGACTTGCGGAAACAGGAACAGCCCTGTATAATAGAGACAACAGATACCGCAGGGCAGTGGTTGCAGTGCGCAAAACAGGAAGTGGATAAGATAAGGGGTGCAAGATGCTGAGCAGCAGCGAAGAAAGAGTGTTGGAGCAGATTCTGGAAAATCTGAATCAGGGTATCGTATATGTAGACCAAGAGCGAAAAATCCGTTTATGCAATAAAAAGGCGAAAGAGATCACGGGCATTGCCTTCGGTGCACATGACAGCCATGAGGCGGGATGTATCGCGGACGGCGATGTGGTGATCCTTGCGGACAATATGGTCGGCGATGACGACGGGAACCTAAGTGCGGCGGAGTTTCGGAAGCTGAACATTACGGATGAAATCAAAAAAGACGAAATGCTGGTTGCCGTCGGGGTATATCAAAATGAAAAAATCGATCCGATCTTTAAGCATGTCAGAGAGCATAATCTGGGCGTCCCGCTGGTTTTGGATGCCAATTATTACGGATTTTCTGTTAAGGCCAGCATCGATACCGCCAAAAAGACGACGGAGATCACGGTCAATGCCAAGACCTATACGCTGCCCTATTATCGGGCGATTGCCAATATGGTCATCATTGACGGAAGGACCGGCCGAGTGAAATTCTTTCAGGCCAAAGGCTACAGCACACGCGGAGAGGATGCAGGAGAGATCCTCAGAGGTAAGCCGTTTCAGGCCAAAAAGAATGAAGCGAACGATCGGGATGTACTAGGCAAGCCTTTCCTAGAGCTTTTTGATAATTCAGAGCTGAGTCAGATGCTCTTCAGCGTCATGGACGGCAAAGCGGGGCCAATTAAAAACTGGATCTATGAACTGAACAAACGGCCGGTCATCGGTAATATCTTTCCGGGGCTGTCCGAACAGAACGGATCCGGTTATGAGGGAGTGTTCTTGATCATCGAGGACGCAGCGCGTCTGGAGACGTTGATGGAGGAACGAAACGAGCTCCTGCGGCAGATGGAGGCCAGAAACGAATATGCCCATCAGCGGCAGACACCGGACTTCCCGGAAGAACTGCTGGATGACTTCGCCGGACGAAGCGAAAAGGCCAAAGCGGTCAAATACATGGCATATAAGGCATCGCAGAGCCGATTCAATGTGCTCTTGACGGGCGAAAGCGGAACGGGTAAGACCAAGCTGGCCAGAGCGATCCACCAGCTCGGTAGTCCGCAGGCGCCGTTTGTAGAGGTGAACTGTACGGCGATTGCGCCGTCGCTATTTGAAAGTGAACTGTTCGGCTATGTCGGCGGCGCGTTCACCGGTGCGAAAAGCGAAGGTAAGGTCGGCTTTTTCGAGGCGGCGGACAGGGGCACGATTTTCCTCGATGAGATCGGTGAAATGGCGCCGGAGATCCAGGTCAAGCTGCTGCATGTACTGCAGAATAAGACAATCTACCGGGTCGGATCGTCTAAGCCGGTCAAGATCGATGTGCGTGTCATCGCCGCCACCAATAAAAATGTGGAAGAGGAAGTCGCGCAGGGCAGGTTCAGGCGGGATCTTTATTATCGTCTAAATGTTTTCCCAATCCACGTGCCGCCGATCCGCGAGCACAAGGCGGACCTGTATCTGCTCATCAACCAGCTTTTGCTGCAGATCTGCCGGGATTATGGGCTGGAACCGAAACAATTCTCGGGCGAGGCGATCCAGCAGATGCTTTCTTACGACTGGCCGGGGAACGTCCGAGAACTGGAAAACGTCATCGAGCGGGCCATCAGCATCTGCGATTCGGATATCGTCTACGCGGAGCATCTGTGCATCGGCAGCGAACAGACACCAGTCACGATGAAGGAGATCCTCGCGCAGGAGGAAAAGCGGGTGATGGAAATGACGCTGATGAAGTACAACGGTGATAAGCAAAAGGCGATGAAGGAGTTGGATGTGTCCAAGAGCGTCTTTTACGATAAACTGAAGCGTTATCAGATCAGGTAGTCAGGATCGTGTAAATACCGACGAGCTCTGCCAGCATGCCGATGCGCAGCGCTTCTTCCTGCGGTGCGAAATGCTCGTTGTGCAGCGGGAAGCATGCGTCCGACTGTGGGTCGTGCGTGCCTAAATTGAAGTAGAAGCCCTGATACCCTTGCGTGAAATAAGCGAAGTCATCAGCACCTAGGCTCGGTACGTCGGCGTAGACGATATTGTCCTTGCCGAAAGCCTCCTCCATGACCGGAGTGAGCAGATCAAACAGTGTATCGCTGTTTTTGAGTGAAGGGTAGCTGTCCTCAAAGACGACCTCGCAGGAGGCGCCGTAGGCGGCGGCGGTATCCTCTGCCATTTTGAGGATGCGCTGCTTGATGCTTTCGCGCAGGCTTAAATCAAAGGTACGGAGGATGCCGCCGAGCTTCGCTTCGCCGGAGACGATATTGTTGGCGGTGCCGCTGTGGAACCTGCCGACGGTAATGATCGCAGGCGTAGTCGCCGGGAGGTTTCTGGTCACGATGGTCTGCAGACCGGAGACGATCGCACAAGCGGGAGGCAGAACGTCGATGCCGCCCTCCGGATGCGCGCCGTGGCAGGACTTGCCCTTGACGGTGAGATAAAACTCACAGGAGGCGGCGTTCATATAGCCTTTGATGAATTCCAGCTTGCCGCAGTCGATATTCGGCGCGACGTGCAGCGCGATGATATTTTTGATCTCAGGATTCTTGAGGCAGCCTGCCTCGATCATCTGTCTGGCACCGCCGATGGTTTCTTCGGATGGCTGAAAGAGCAGGCGAACGGTCCCCGGCAGAGAGTCTTGGTTTGCCTTAAGGATTTTGGCAACACCGAGTAGAATCGATGTGTGCATATCGTGCCCGCAGGCGTGCATAACGCCTGCGTTCTGGGATGCGTATGGCAGACCGGTCTGTTCGGTGATCGGCAGAGCATCGATATCCGCGCGGATGGCAACGGTTTTCTTGGTGCTTTGGCCGTAAACCGTCGCGCAGACACCATGCCCGGCGATGTCCTTTTCGTACGGGATGCCGAGCTCGTCCAGCCGGGCACAGATTTTCGCCTCGGTACGCGCTTCGTGTTCACTCAGCTCCGGATGCATGTGAATGTCCCGGCGAAACGCCGCGGTCTCGGCAAAGACATCGTTGACTTGTGCACGTAATTGTTCCAAATTCAGATTCATATTTACACCTCCAAGGTTTTATCATACAATATAACTTAAAGAAATGCAACAATTGTGCCATGGAAGGCCGTGGCAGGAAGGAGCGCAGCACTTGTGAAAATACCACAATATCCAACCAAAACACCACAAGAGAATGCAAGTAAAATTATGACGATCCTCGAAAAGCATGCCTTGTCGCCGGCGTCGACCAGACAGAAGGCGCAGAAATACCTGCAGGAAAAGCAGGCGCGGGAAGAACGGAAGATCCTAGTAGATGGTGTGTATCGGGATCCGGATGATCTGGACGGCAGCAAGGAGGCAGCAGCTGCCCGCAGAGAGCAGAGAAAGCGGACAGCATGGCTGATCGCCGGGGTACTGATCCTAGTCTGCGCTGTAGTGATGTGCGTTCTGACGGCAAAGGGGATCAATCCGCTGGACAACCTGAAGATACAGTCGCTGTCCGGGTTTCGGTTCCGGTTTTAACGAAACGTGAAGATGGGAAATCATACAAGAGAGTATAAAGAAAAGAGGAGAAAACATGGCAATTAAAGTGATTATCGGTCTGGTGATCATCGTCGCATCGTTCGGTTATATTCTAAAAAATCATGATAAGAGCATGATCGAGAATATGCAGGATAAGCAGCAAAAGCGCTTTGAGGCACGCAAGGCGGCCGAGGCGGCAGCTGCAGCACAGGCTGCAGAGACAGGCACACAGGCGGAAGCAGAGCGGACTGCGTGCAATGCTGAGCTGAAGTAAACGGATCCTCTGCTTGCAGAAAAAATTCCCGAAGCAGCTGCCATAAGGGATGTGGGCGCTGCTTCGGGAATTTGTGTTTGTGTTAGGAGTTTTAGTGGTTTTGGAGCAGAACGATGACGACGGTCAGCGGGGTAGCGGTGTTCATGAAAGCGAAAACCGCGAGGAAACCGTAAAAGACCGTGAGCGCCGTCCATTTTTTGGTATAGCCCGGCAGGACCTTGAAAGTTTTGATGACCTGCACGCCTTCTCTGGCTTTCATCATCTTAAAGAAAGCGTCGATGTCCAGCGCTTCGATAATGCCATCACGGAAGAACGGCAGGAAGAACATTGGCTTTTCGTTTTTGTAATCCGCGTCCTGATGATCGTAAAATTTGACCCCGAAGGTATCGAAGACAGCCATTTTGACGGTCGATAAATCTAAAGATTTTGACTTGCGCAGCAGGGTGTTGTAGTAGGTGAGCGTTTGCTCATCATAGGCGCTGATGCAGATTTTGTGTCCGCGGAACACCACCAGCAGAACCAGAAAGATGACGAAATACAGCAGGAGGGTCAGCGGGAAATTCATATTTTCATAATAGCCGTCGAGCTTGAAGACTAGAATTTCCAGTACAATGAGGAAGCGCAGCAAGAGATATAGGAAACAAATACCGATGAAGATCTGTTTCGCGAGATTGGTATAATGGTATCCGATTTTTTTCATATTTGAAACTCCTTATTGGTTTGTCCTGCAGGAAAATTTGCAGCGAGGCAAGTGGCTGCTGCAGATCCGCATGAAAAACATTATAATCGATGCGGGCGCACACGACAATAGATAAAAGCAAAAAATATGCCTAGCGATCGCTAGGCATCGGGCGTGTAAAACAGCACCGAACAGAGCGTAAAAAAGCTAGGTATACAATATAATTCCTAAAAAAAGGAAGTACCGTCCTAAAAACAGGAAAAAATATGGACGCTTTGATGAAATTTTCACAAGATGTAAAAATTTGTCGGATGTGAAAACCGCGTGAAAACGTGAGGACTTCGTGAAGAAAAGGAGGTTTTCTTGTTTGTATGGTGTCCGAACGGTGTTTTGGCATAGTTATTGCTTTAACATAGTTGTGAATGAATAAACCCGGCAGATTGCCGGGCAGCAATTATACAAGGAGGATTCACAGTTATGATGAATTACATTTGGGTGGGCCTAGTTGTTATCGCAGTCGTTGCAGGCGCTGTAACAGGTACCATGGAACTTGTTCTGAACAACATCTTCGACTTTGCAAGCACAGCAGTAGACATTTGCTTGGGACTGATTGGTATCATGGCATTCTTCTGCGGACTGATGAAGGTCATGGAGGATTCCGGACTCTGCGAAAAGCTGGGCAAAGCCATCGCACCGGCGATGAGAAAGCTGTTCCCGGAAGTGCCGGCTGACCATCCGGCACAGTCTACGATGGCACTGTACTTCGCAGCCAACATCTTAGGTATCGGTAACGCGGCTACGCCGTTCGGTCTGAAAGCAATGCAGGATCTGCAGACCCTGAACCCGACCAAGGGTATTGCGACCAATGCGCAGTGTATGCTGATGGCAATTTCCACGACCTCTATTACACTGATTCCAGTTACTGCCATGGGTCTGCGCGCGGCTGTTCAGACAGAAGGCGCGGCAGAGATCATCGCACCGGTTATCATTGCAACTACGATTTCAACAGTTACAGGTATTGTATTCACCATTATCTTTGAAAAAACGAAGAAATGGAAATTCGAGAACGTTATTGAAAGAGAAATCGCAGCAGGCAGACTGGAAATCAATGAACATTATGTTGGAGACAACCCGATCGTTCTTCCTGAAGGCTATGAACTGAAAACCGGTTCTGAAAAGGTTGCGTTTTAATAGGGAATAAGGAGGAAAACGAATATGACACATGTATTAGAAGTGATTTCTATTTGGGCGATTCCACTGGTAGTTGCCGCAGTTGCGTTATACGCAATTTTCAAAAGAGTTCCGGTATATACCTCATTCACGACCGGTGCGAAGGAGGGATTCTCCACCGCAGTTATGATCATCCCGTATCTGACAGCGATGCTCTGCGCAATCGGTATGTTCCGCGCTTCCGGTGCTATGGATTGGCTTTGCGATATCTTGGCGCCGCTGACGAACCTGATCGACCTTCCGAGTGAAGTGCTGCCGATGGCAATCATGCGTTCTTTCTCCGGCGGTGCTGCTGAGGGTCTGATGGCTGACCTGCTTGCGCAGTATGGTACACAGTCCCAGATCGGACGTATCGCATCGGTTGCATTAGGCTCCACAGAAACGACCTTCTACGTTGTTGCTGTTTACTTTGGTTCCGTAGGCGTGTCCAACACCAGACATTCTATCGCGGCTGGTCTGCTTGGCGACCTTGCCTCCCTGATCGCAGCAACAGTTATCGTTAACATTATGTGGTATTAAGCACGAGCATTGATCGAAAGAGATCAAAGAGATAAATAAAGAAAACATAGATACTTAACAAATCAACACTCGCCGGCATGACACAGTTCTCTGTCGGCGAGTGACATGTATGGGGGTTATGATGAAATATCCAAAAAAATTAAACGCCGGGGATACCGTCGGTATCATTTGTCCGAGCTCGGCAATTACAGCAGATAAAGTCGGTGCATGCATCGCAGCAGTCGAGGCTATGGGATTTAAGGTGAAAGCTGCGGATAATTTGGATACGAACTATGCCGGTTATATGGCTGGAGACGGTAAGGTGCGCGGAGAATGGATCAATCGCATGTTTGCGGATCCGGAAGTGAAGGGGATTTTTTGCGTACGCGGCGGAGATGGCGGCAGCCGTGCGATGGAATATATCGATTACGAGATCGTCAGGAACAATCCGAAGATTTTTGTCGGCTACAGCGATGTAACGAGCATGCACTTGGCATTTACACAGAAGTGCGATTTAATCACATTCCACGGACCGATGGTTTCTTCCAATATGGTCAGCGATTTTGACGCAGAAACAAAGGCCTCATTCTTCAAGGCTATCGACGCGGAGAAGGATTTTGCGTTTGAAAATCCGCAGGGCATGCCGCTGGAAGTCTTAAAAGAAGGCAAAGCGGAGGGGCGTTTGACAGGCGGTAATCTGTCGCTGCTTTCGGCCAGCATCGGCACACCTTACAGTCTCGATGCGAAAGGCAAAATTTTGTTCATCGAAGAGGTTTGCGAGCCAATCACCAAGATCGAAAAGTGGATGTATCATCTGAGAAACGCAGGTAAGCTCGCAGAATGCAGCGGCATTCTATTTGGTCAGTTTACCAAGATCACATTGGACGACCCTGCTTATGATCTGAAGGCGTGCATGCTGGACATTCTGCGCGGCATTGATATTCCGGTCATGTATCACGTACAGTCCGGTCACGGCAAGCCGATGATGACGCTGCCGATGGGGGCAATATGCAGGATGGATACAGCGAACAGGACCATCAACTTTGCAGTAGAGCAAGACTTATAACGACAAGATAAAGGAAAAAGAAAATGAATCAGAGACGTGAAATCAAAGACGGTATCCTGTACTTCGACGGATGCAGTACCGTTGATCTCGCCAAACAATACGGTACACCGCTGTATGTGATGTCCGAAGGCGACATCGAAGACAAGATGCGCGAGATCAAAACCTGTTTTTTAGACAAATATCCGAATACACGAGCTGCTTACGCCTCGAAGGCGTTCTGCACTATGGCAATATACAAAATCTGCGAGAAAGAGGGCTTTTGCATCGACATCGTGTCCGGCGGCGAGCTGCATACGGCGATCAAAGCGGGCTTCCCTGCAGAGCGTATCGAGTTCAACGGCAACAATAAGCTGCCGCATGAGATCGAAGAAGCGCTGGATTACGGCATCGGCAGATTTATTGTAGACGGACTGCAGGAAGTTGCGCTGATCGAAGCAATCTGCAAGGAAAAGGGCAAGATTGCCAATATCCTTTTCCGTGTAACGCCGGGTGTTGCGGCCAGCACACACGACTACATCACGACGGGCAAAAAAGACTCCAAATTCGGGATCCCACTGGACGAGGATGTTTTCTTCCCACAGGTGGAAGCAGCGATCAAGGCGGAGCACATCAACTTTTTGGGTCTGCACTTTCATGTGGGCTCTCAGCTGTTCGACAATGCGCCGTTTTTGCAGGCGTTAGACATCATTCTTGATAAGGTGGCAGAGATCAAAAAGAGATTTGACTATGACATTAAGGAGTTGAATCTGGGCGGCGGCTTTGGGGCGACCTATATCGACGAGGAAAGAAAGCCTTATGCATATTTCTTGGCGCCGATGATGGAACGCATTGAGGCGTTCTTTACGGAGCTTGGCGTAGAAAGACCGGCGGTCGTCATCGAGCCGGGCAGAAGTATTGTTGCGGAGGCGGGGCTGTCACTTTATACGATCGGCAGCATCAAGGATATTCGCGATATTCGCAAATATGTTTCTGTCGATGGCGGTATGACGGATAATATCAGACCGGCGCTGTATCAGGCGGAATATGAGGGTCTGGTCGCGAACAAGGCTTCCGAACCGAAGGACGATAAGGTGACGATCTGCGGCAAGTGCTGTGAATCCGGTGATATCCTGATCAAGGACTGCATGATTACCGGAACGGCAAAGGCCGGTGATTTGTTTGCGATGTTCTCAACGGGCGCATACGGATTTTCGATGGCATCAAACTACAACAGCAATCCGATTCCGGCAGTGGTTCTGGTCAAGGACGGCAAGTCCGAGCTTATCGTTAAGAGACAGAGCTACGATGATATGATCAAAAATCAGGTCATGCCGGAAATGCTGAAATAGCATGCAGCAGAGAGGGCAGGGATGGATAAGAAGAAATTGGAACAAAGGTTGACCGCATTAAAGGGGCACATCGGGTTTTATTACAAAAACCTTGTGACCGGCGAGACCTATCAATATCACAGCGAGGATGCGTTTGAGGCGGCAAGCCTGCCGAAGCTGGCGCTTCTGCTGGAGGTTTTAAAGCTGGCGCAAGAAGGTGTGTTACACCTGACGGATAAAGTGAAGGTGAAGGACGGCGATAAGGTGGGCGGCTGCGGCGCGCTCAAATCATTCCCGGGCGATCTGGAGGTGGATATTGAGACGCTCTGCAGACTGATGATCACCATCAGCGACAATACGGCAACGAATGCACTCCTGCGTCTGGTTGGATTCGAACGTCTCAGACGCGATATGGAAGCGATGGGACTATCCGCGACACGCTTCGAACGCTGTTATTTTGACGATGAGGCGCAGGCAAGAGGGCTCTCCAACTATGTGTGCCCGGGCGAGATCGGTATGCTGCTGGAGCAGATCTATCGAAGAAGCTTCTGCTGTGAAGCAGTATCGGCGCATGCGGAAGAGATCCTCCTGCTGCAGCAGATCCGCCACAAAATCCCGGGCTACATCGACGGAGGCGAAAAAATCGCCAACAAGACCGGAGAGAACGGCAAGGTGACACATGATGGGGCAATCGTATTTGCCGAAAAGCCGTTCGTGCTTGTCATCTGCTCCGAGGATACCGATGTGCCGGAGACAGAGCGTTTCATACGTGAAATTGCGCTGGAGCTCTATCAGGAAAACAGTGCAGAATAAACGGAAGCCTGAGAGGCAGTCTACCGAACGAGGCGAATAATATCATGCGCATAAACGAGCTTTTGGATCGGCAGTCTGCTTGCTGCTCCTACGAAACAGTAAATAAAAAGAATAAACAGAAAAGGAAGGGCTTGGGAAACTGGATAAAAAAGGAAATTTAATTCGCTTATTAGACCTCGATGCGGATTTTATCATTGATTTAAGATATGCAACAGCAGATAATTTTACCGGTGTACAGGTTTACCGGTCAACGGAGTGCTGGGTGGACGCGCATACCGCGCAAATTTTGATACAGGCAAAAAATATTTTCAAGGCGGCAGGATATCGCGTAAAGATCTGGGATGCTTACAGACCGATTCGTGCGCAGCGGAAGTTTTGGGAGATCCTGCCGGACGATAATTTCGTTGCCAGACCGCCGGAGGTCGCCAAAATCAAGACGTTTCGTCCGTCGCACATGAACGGTATGTGCGTGGATGTTACTTTGACGAACATGGACGGAACGGATATCGAAATGCCGTCGCCGTTTGATACGATGAACGAACGCGCGGCGCTGAGTTGTAAACGCAACTCCGCCGTGGGCAGAAAAAATGCCTCCTATCTCAAGGAAGTGATGGAATCGGTGGGATTCCAAGCATACAAGGGAGAATGGTGGCACTTTTATGATGTCACCGGTGAGCCGGTTCCGTTCAGTGATTATGACATTTAATACGGTCTCAAAGCAGTGCCGTTGCAAGGATAGGTGGGAACAGAGCAGACATGAACAAAGGACAAGTGCAAGGTGAGACGATAGAAGCACCAGACGTGGCACAACCAAAAATCTCAACACGCAAAACGGTACTTCTGCTCGCATGGCCGGCGATCTTGGAACAGATCATGCAGACTATGGTGAGTTATGTCGATCTGGCGATGGTTGGCAGCATGGGCGTCAATGCAGCGGCTTCGGTAACGATCAACACGAGTCTGCTGTGGATGATCAACGGGATTATTTGGGGACCGGTGACGGGGTTCTCTGTTTTGGCGGCCACGGCTCTCGGGCAGAATGACCCGGAAAAGGTCAAAAAAATCATGCGGCAGGCAATGACTGCCATGCTGCTTTTAGGGCTGCTCATGCTGGCGCTGATCGAAGGGCTCGCTCAATTTTTCGCGAGGGTGATGGGCGCAGAAGCGGACATCATACCGGATGCGCGCGCTTATCTGATGCTGATCGGCTTTGGCATTCCGTTTCAGATCATGCTTGCAGTCTGCAGCGGCCTTGTGCGGGGTCTTGGCGACACGAAAACACCGATGCTGTACAATATATTGTTTAATCTCCTCAATATCGTGCTGAACTATCTGCTGATCTATCCGGTCGGCAGCGTGAAGCTGATGGGCTTCACCGTCAAAACCATCGGACTGGGGCTTGGCGTACGCGGCGCGGCGCTCGGCACGAGCGGCGGTGCGCTCATCGCGGGGCTTTTGATGCTGCGGGTGCTGTTTTCCAAGCGGCGCGCGATTTCGATCAGGGTGCGGGACGACTATCGCCCGGATAAAGTAATTGTGCGGCAGATGCTGTACTTGAGCGTTCCGGTGATCTTTGAACGGATCAGTATCTCTTTCGGGCAGATCTTGGGATCGGCGCTGGCGACGGGCTTGGGAACCGCGGCGCTGGCCGCGCACCAGCTGGCAAATACCGGAGAATCGATCTGCTATATGCCCGCGTTTGGTTTCGGGATCGCCGTCACAACATTGGTCGCGCAGTCTGCAGGTGCCGGGCGCGAGGATTTGAAGTACGAATACGCGCGGCTGTGCATGATCTATGACCTTATAATCATGTGTACGATGGCAGCTTTGATGTATGTGTTCGCGCCGCAGCTGATGGGTTTCTTTATCGCCGATGCGGCGGTCATCAAAGCGGGAGCTGTGCTGCTGCGGATCCAGACTTTCGCAGAACCATGTCTGGCGATCAATTTCGTGGCGACCGGCATTATGAGAGGCGAGGGCGATACGAAATGGCCGTTTCTGATCGCTGTCATCGGCATGTGGGCAGTCAGGCTGCCGCTATCCTTCCTTTTTGTGAAGGGGTTTGGACTGGGTCTGGAGTTTCTGTGGGTTGCGATGGCCTGCGACTGGATCTCGCGGGCGGCTTTGTGCTGGATTCGCCTGAAGAAAGGCAGAAGGAGATTTTGACGCAATGAAAAAGCAAACAGCCTTTGCGGGCTGAAGGAGGGAATCTCAATGAAATTTACGAAAATGCAAGGGGCAGGCAATGATTTCCTTGTCATCAATAACATAGAAGAAAAATTACCGCAGGCACAGTTTGCGACGCTGGCCAGACGGCTGTGCACGCGGCGCATGTCGATCGGCGCGGATGGCATGATGATCGTGGACGCGCCGCAAAACGGCGGCGATTACCGCATGTATTTTTATAATGCGGACGGCAGCCTCGGAGAAATGTGCGGCAACGGCGCGCGCTGTATCGCCAGATACGGTTATGAAAAGGGGCTGGCAGGCGAGACGCAGCGTGTGGAGACGACGGCCGGACTGGTCGTCGGACAGCGCAGAGATAAGCGGATGTACACCGTACGTCTGAACGATATTACGAAGTTTGCGCAGGACGTAACCGCAAAGATAGACGGCAAGACTGTGCAATGCGACTATCTGGAGCTTGGCGATCCCGGACTGCCGCACGCGGTCGTGCTGCTGGAGGGCGACTGCGCGATGACGCAGGAGGCGCTGCGCGAGCTTGGACGCAAGCTGCGGGCAAACAGCGCGTTTCCGAAGGGCGCGAATGTGAACTTCTGTCGGGTAATCGGCGAGAACGAAGTGGAAGAATTGACTTATGAACGCGGTGTTGAGGACTTCACGCTGGCCTGCGGCACAGGCACCGGCTCTGTCGTTGCGGCGCTGATGCGCAGAGGACTAGTCAGCGGTGAGAACACCAAAGTACATGTACCGGGCGGCGAGCTGTTTATCACCTTAAACACAGACCCGCAGACACAGGAGATTACGGATATCTATCTGACCGGACCGACCAATATCGTCGCTGAGGGAGAAGTCTGCGATGAGGAGTTGCATGTGCTTTTATAACCTGTGTATAACCTGTGAACATGATCCGGGCGTGATGTGACGAACGAAAAAGCGCGCACCACGAAACCGATGTTTCGTGATGCGCGCCAAAAGGTGGATATTCTTATAAGGTGGATATTCTTATTTCGCTGTTTCGCGAGCGTCGGTAAACAGCTGACTCCAACTGCCGCGCGGGTACGCCTGCGCAGGATTTTCCCAGTGTTCCTGACGAAGATACAACCCGATGAGCTGCTCCTGACGATTCTCGCACTGCTGTCTGTAATAGTTTTTCATGTTATCGAATAATGTCTGTTTCATAGATATTTTCCTCTCTTTCTGATTCTAGTGTTTTTTAGCAATGGTGTTTCGATTAAAAATATCGTATGACTACTAATTGAAGCCTTCGCTCTTTGCACTCCCGCGGTCAACCGCTCGCGGTATGCAAGGAAGGCCGATGAAATTCGTATTCACGTAGCGGTTCCCCCTTTCTTCCCGGCGCCCTTCAGGGCGAGGATCGTGATATATACAGAAGAAAACTTTCGAGGTCCGGTGCGGACCGCGGTTTTCCTGCTTCTGGATTTGTGGGAGCTGTGGTCAAAGCAAAGGCAGCAAAACAGATTAGCAAGATGTTCGGTAATCATTTGTTGTTTTGATTCTTTATTTAACGTTTTTTCTTTGTAGCTCCGAATGCTTGCTCGCACTTGTTTTTTTCACCACTGCTGTCTTTTCGCTTATCTTGAAACCTATTCTTATCAATGAATCTAAGGAGGAGATTCTCTTGACCTTCGGATTAGCTCGATTTTGACGGTAATCCAAACATGGAGATATCTAAGTGGATTTTTGTATTCAAAAAGACTGCAGCCCCCATGGTGCGAAAACACCAAAAGACCACAGCCCGTTTTTACTGTGCATTTGCTTGTTTCATTTTGCCCGCGCTCGTCCGACGCGACAAATGGTAAATCTATGCATGTCTCCTGACTCAGACCTCAGCACTTTACCTACCTTCCCAAATGTTCCGAACGTTCAGTGGTATTACAGATAAAGCTCCGTCAATACAGTGGCGGG
>OLNF01000717.1_pt1 | contig 29816 bp, 26 predicted proteins | sample 1673061 | NCBI WGS metagenome assembly OLNF01 (sample SAMEA3136751, study PRJEB25190) | human gut metagenome
TCCTCCTATATGAGGGTGCGATTTGCTGCAACGTGGGGGCGGCTTTTCTTTTGCCTTTTTTAAGAGAGCTGCCAACCGGTTGATGCTTGAAATTGCCTTCTGCTCTACGGTCGACGGGGGTCGATGGTGCAGGTGCCCTGATTTGCCCTATACGAAATGAGCTGATCTCGTGCGGTTCGGCATATTCGGTGTTTCGCGGCAAAAAACCGCGTGGATGTTACTGGTCTTTGGGAATTCGTCCCGCAAAAAACGACAGCGCACATTGAGCTGTGGCGAGGGCTGCCATAAATACCAAGGGTGCTTCGAACCCCTGCGTTGTTTCCGTAAGTGCGCCAAATACAAAGGGTCCGCATGCGGCAAGAAGATAGCCAAGCGATTGGGCAAAACCCGAAAGGGCTACTGTTTCGGCGTGGGTTCTTCCGCGCAGAGAGATAAGGGTGAGCGCCACTACCAGTGAAGCCCCTTGCCCTATTCCCCCAAAAATACTCCAGAGAAGGGAAAGATGCGGGTTCAGGAGCCATCCCAATGCGGCGACTAGCAGCGGCGCACTTGCCAGGAGCCCTGCGCGTACTTGATTGCCGCGAAGGTACATGAAGCGTGGGATTAGAAGACCCGATACGATGCCGAGTGCCTGAAATATAAAGAGGTGCACACCTGCCTCGCCGGAGGAAAAACCTGCAGCTCCAGCGATGCTAGGAAGCCAATTGCAGAAGGTGTAGAACGCTGCAGATTGAAGCCCCATGAAGAGCGTGACAAGCCAGGTCGATGGTCTTTTCAGTAACGCGCGAAGTGGAGATTTTGCCTGTGCGTTTTCTCTGATGGGGCGAATGGTCTTCGTGCTTTTGGGCATTCGCTCTAGGTGCGTTTTGCCAGCGCTGTCCTTTTCGCCAGCCTGATTGCTTTCAATGTCCCGAGCGAGTTTTGTGCGCAGCAGCCACAGGAATGCTGCAAGAAGTGCGGGAATTGCCCAGAACGCCAATGCAGGTTGCCAGCCTCCGAGGGCATCGGCGGCTGCCGAGGCGGTTAGGCCGGCAAGTGCTGAGCCTGCAGTAACGCAGGCGGAATAGGCCCCGGTTGCAAAAGATACGTTATCGATGAAGTCGCGCTTAACGATGGCGGGTGCCAGCACGTTGCCTACGGCAATGGATGCGCCAATCACCAGGGTGCCTAGCCATACCATGCTTTCGCTTGAGAGCGAGCGCACTATACATCCACCGGCAAGGGCGATAAGTGCCCAAAGCAGCACCTTGTTGCTGTCGAGTTTTGCGGTCAGTGCACCGACAATCATGCTGAACAGCGCAAAGGCAAGAAGGGGCAGGGAGCCAAGCAGCCCCTGTAGCGATTCGCCCCAGCCGAATGTGGTTCCGATGCTGGAGAGCAAGGGACCCACTGCAACGATGGCGGGACGCAGATTCAACGCAACCAAGAAAATTACGCAGCTTGCTAACAAGAGTGCGGCTTTGCGCTGTTCCGGCGTTTGGGCTTTTGGTTGGTCCATGCTTCGCCTGCAGCCTTCCTGGTTTTGCTTCTATTTCTTGCTTGTCTATTATGCGCTGCCATTTTGCTTTTCAGGCTAAATGCCGGAATCGGCTCTGGTTGTTGTCCTTCTTTGCATCACTTCTTTTTTTGCAATTGCCCCGAAGTGTTGCCCTCGGCGTCCATTTCGCTGTCTCCCTCGCAATTTTTACACGCCCTATAACGACGGGGCCTGCCCCTGTCGCACGTATTCCCGTTGTTATGGAGGCAAAAATGAAGTACCCAACTGAGGGCATCTCTCCTCGCCAAGCTACAGCTTCCGCTTGTCGCGCAGAAGAATGGTTTGTGCTTGCTGTTCAACAGTTGAACAGCTTTTGTAGAGACGGGGAGGTGAGAGAACCTGAAATGTCAAAAGCAGAATGGAAGATTTCCCAGGTTGAAAAGCTTATTGGACTATCGAGGCGCGATATCCAAAGAGCGTGCTACAAAGGGCGCGGTGGCGTTGCCATCTTGCAGCCAAAGGATAGCTCGTGGGGAAGGCGTAACTACAGCCTTGAAGATGTTGCGACTTTGTTTGTGGTGAAGTGTCATAAAGAGCGTGGCCTGAGCCTAGTTGAAATCAAGAGGGTGTTTGAACGCTCCGAAGCGAGCGAAGGCGGTTGCGCGATGCTCGAAGACCAGGTATCTCTCATGCTCGATCGGCGCGATGAGTTGGAGCGGCAAATTGCCTGCGGAAGGTTACTGGTGGCTGCGACGAAAGGCAGGACGCCGCTGCGCAAGCTGGTTCGCTCGTATGTGATGAAAGCTGTTGTCGATGCTGCAAGTGTCCAGGAGCAACCTGGCGCCAACGTGTATTTTGCTCTGCTGCAGCGATGCGTACTGATAAGCGCAGGTGAAGTTGACGAGCTTGAAAAGAGCATTAGGAAATGGCTAGACAAAGGAGAAAGGCCCGATGCGGAATGTGTGCAGGGCTTTCTTCGCGAAGGATTCGAACGCACTGCCCGGCTTGTTGGAGAGTCAACGCAGATTGGCGTGGCGAGGGCGCTAGGCGAAGTGCTCGATTCACCCAGTATGGAACCAACCCTTGAACTGTGGCTTGGTCCGGGATCCTACGAATTTATAGACGAAGCGTTAAACGTGGCACTAGCAGCGAAAGCCTAGTCTGGGCCGCGAGGAAAGGCCGCAGGCGGAATGTGCCTGCGGCAACGAAAAGAAGGAGAAAGAAGATGAAGAAAATAAAGTGGTTGGCGATTATTGTTGCAGCGTGTGCTCTGGCATTATGCCTGGTAGGGTGCAGCGGATCTAGTCAAGACGCCCAACAGCAAGAAGCCAAGGACAACGGTTTGTCGGCAGCAAAAACAACGGACGGAATCATTGAGGACATCCAGAACGATTTTAAGACAACTAAGGAAGGCATCCTGAGTGAAGAGTCGAAGGCTAAAGAGGCTGCGGGTGACTCATTTGATAGCTATGTTGCCGGAAAGGCAGCGATAACTGATTGGTACGCTTCGACGCAGGATGCTTCAGAAAAGTTGTTCGAACGGACTAATCAGAACGCTGTGAGCTACTACAAGCTCGTTGCCGCACAGGGAAAGAGCAAAGACTACAGCGAGCTTAAAAATGAAATGACAAAGTTCTATCGAGCTGTTTACGAAGACGAGATGACGGACTTCTATCGTGGTATTTATCAGGACGCAATGTCCGATATGTATGACACTTACTATGCTGGCGTGCTGCAGTCTTCATCGGGAAAGGTCGCTTATAAGACGCTCTCTGATGAATGCACAGAGTTCTATCGCGCCTATTCTGATGCGCAGTCTGACCTGTACCGAAGCTACTCCGATGCTCAATCTGATTTGTATCGCGACTATTCTGATGTGCTGTCTGCGTTCTACAACAAGGAATATGACGTAGATAAGACGCTGGGCAACAAATAGCTACAGCAAAAAAAGCATTGCTATCAGGGTCTATCGTCTCCTTAATGGGAGGCGGTAGGCTTGTATTTTGTGCCGAAAGGATCATGCCTGACTAAGAGGGGGATTGAGATGAGTGGGAAAAATGGTGTCGAAGGCGAATGTGAAGATGATGAATTGCGAAAAGAGGCCGAAGGGGCAGTAGGTGCAATCGAACTCCCTGATATCGGGAGCGCTACAAATGAAGAACTGGAAGAATTCGTTACCAAGGTTTTAAGGTGCGTTGCATCGCTGAAATCGGTAAAAATTGACAGAGCTCATTTTCTTCGTTCTGAGCTAAAACGTCGTTGTCCTGAGATTAATGCGGAGCTTGCGATTGAAAAGACCCCTATCGAGGCAGGGATTTCCCCTCAGGAACTAGACAGAATTGCGGCAGAGGTTATCGATTTTGAGACGAAGAAATGCTCTGCATTGTCTTTCCTTGCAGGCTTGCCTGGTGGTGTTGCCATTGCGGGTTCTATAACCGCTGATGCCGCTCAGTATTTTGCGCATGTTATGAGGATAGAGCAAAAACTTGCATATCTCTATGGGTGGCAGTCTTTCCTGGATAAAGAAAACGAGGTTGACGATGAAACCGTGGGGTTGCTGATTGCTTTTCTAGGCGTAGTTCTTAATGTGACGGGCGTTGCTGGAACGATAACGAAAATTACTGCAGGTGTTGCGGTGGATGGTGTTGCAGCGGCAATCAAAAAACAGACATTAACCAAGCTTCCTTGGTGGAAGCCTGCTAAACAGGTTATTAAAGTGCTCACGCAAAAGACCATGACCAAAGAAGTTTTTGCTAATGCAGTGGCAAAGAAGGCGGTTCCTGTGGCTGGGGCATTTATTTCAGGCGGTCTCACGTACGCTTCATTCAAGCCAGGCGCCGAGCGCCTGCGCAAGCACCTCAGGTCCCTCCCTGTTTCGGGAATTGACAAGTCTGAGGTCGACGGGGCAACAAAAAATGTTGTTGATGAGGCGGTCGAAAACGCTTCGAAGGCGGTTTGTTCGGCAGGGGCTGCGGCAGTTTCTGCGGGCGAGCAGGCTGGTAAAGCTTTGGCTGACGGCGTGGCAGCTGTTGGCGGCGTTGTTGGAAAGGGCGCCCAAGCGGCTGGGGGTGTCCTCGAAGAAGGCGCCAAGGTTGCAGGCGGAGCGCTTGAAGGCGGTTTGCGCGTGGCTGGTAAAGGACTCGGTGATGCCGCAAAGGGAATCGGTGGCTTCTTCGGTTCTATCGGAAAGAAATAACCATGCCAGGCTTTGATCCGTTCGCTTTTGTCGGCGACGTCGCTAAGGGCGTTGGCGATGTTGCCAAAGGTGTTGGCGACATCGCGAACAATGCTGCAAAGATTGCCGCTGGAGCCGTTGATGGCGCCATAAAAGCAATGGCTTCCGAAGGCAATGAGGGAGAGCAAAAGTCCCTCGAAGATCACCATGAAGAGCCTCGCCCCATTCCCGAGCCGCAGTACCGAGATTGCGAAATCGACGCATTCTACGTTGAAAAGCGCTACGTCGCTGTAAGGCAAATAACGGTTGGCGCCAACGGGGAACCCCTGGAGGGCTACCGGCATTACCTTCGCTTGTCGCGTCATGGCGTCGAACGCGTCCAAACAGCGGACCTGTTCGCTAAGCCCATGGAACGTATTCGTGTGCGCAACTGCACTCTATTCAAGAACGGTGAAGCCGCGGGTGAAGATGCTTTGAAGAAAGGCGCGTTTTTTGGCTCTGTTGCAACGCTGTTTTCGTTCCATCCTTTGGCGATTGGCTTTTTGGCTGCAATAACGGCTCAGGGCAACAAGGATCTTTGGGCATTGGATATCCTCGACTACGACGAAAAGGAATGGCTTTTCATGGTGGAGTCAAGAGAAGAGGGCGAAGACCTTCTGAAGTTTTTGGATCGCTACTATATGGCCTAGCTGCCTATTTGCGGCTCTGGCTTTTGGCGGCAGTAAGATGCCTGAATTGCAAGAGGGCTGCTATAAACTAAAAAGCGAGCATGTTGGTGCTCGCTTTTTTCATGTATGCAAGGGGACTTGGTATGGGGAGTTTTAGGGAAATTGATCCAACGCAGTTCGCGCGCTATTTTCTGGATGTTCCGTATGCCGACGAGGATCCTCGTCAGGTGATGGATGTCTGGCTTCCGAATGAAGGGGAGGGGCCGTTTCCGCTTATCGTGTTCGTGCACGGCGGCGGATGGGTTTCGGGCAACAAGCGCGAAAACACCATGCCGGGAGTATTCAAATTCCCTTCGCAGGGATATGCCGTTGCCTGCGTTGAATATCGCCTGGTGCCCGATGTTCACTGGCCTGAACCACTTGAGGATGTTTGCGCGGCAATTCGCTATTTGCGTGCGCATGCGGCCGAATACAATCTGGATGCTGAAAACATCGCCATTATGGGCAATTCCGCAGGTGGGCACCTTGCCTGCATGGTAGCGGCGCTTGCCGGTCGCCCTGTGATGAATGGGCGCCGTTACGGTAATCTCGATCAATCCGATGCCGTGCAGTGCTTGGTAGCGGTATATCCGCCTACTGATATGTACCAGATGGATCTGTGCGACCGTACTACCGCCGAAGACCAGGCTGCCGCAACTGACGGCAACACTGTGCGCGGCGATACGGGTGAGAAGGGCATGGGCAAGATGCACAACCAGCTTATGGGCGTAAGCTGCATGGACAACCCGGAAATTGCAGCAACTGCCAGCCCTATTAAGTTCGTGAATGAGGATTTCCCGCCAGCGTATTTCCTCCAAGGGGTGCAGGATCGCATCATCCCTTATACGCAATCGGTTTCTATGGTGCGCATGATCAACGAAAAATGCGGAGAAGGGCATGCTGAACTCAAGCTCTTCCCGAATGCCGATCATGGTGCTGCGGAAATGAAAACGGACGATGAGATTAACGTCATCCTTGATTTCATCGATCGCCATATTTGGGAAGGCGAACATGCCCGCACTCCGCTTCCGAAGGAAATAGCGCTGCTGTAGAGAGATGCTTCTGCTTCGGTCGTTTGCGAGATGGCGGTTGGGGCAATACCCGCTTTTGCCGAAACTGGTTTTGCGTGGTGCAGCGTGAGAAGCCGGCATTGTCATCAGGCTCCTACACAAGCACTCCGACCCTTTGAGTGCCAAAAAACTTGGCAACAAGGCGGTAACGAAACGGTACAACCTTTGTAATTTCGTGTGAAAAACTACCTGAAATTTACCCATAGGATTCTCGAAACACCAGGTCAAAGGCTCATATATCGATCGAAAGAGCTTTCTGAATATCTAAGTGCCATACACTCAAGTTTTCTTCACGGATGGTTGCATTCTTAGGTCAACTTGCTAGTATATATACCCGTTAGCACTCCTAAATGCTGAGTGCTAAACCATGGTAACAACCGCGCTTGCAACTAAGCGCGAATTAAATGGCGAAAGGAAGCACGCTATGAATCTTAAGCCGCTCGGTGATCGCATCATCGTCAAGCAGGACGAGGCTCAGGAAACCACCGCAGGTGGCCTGTATATCGCTGCAGAGTCCAAGGAAAAGCCCCAGTCTGGTGTTGTTCTGGCTGTAGGCGAAGGCAAGGTCAACAACGAAGGCGAGCACCTTCCCATGCCTGTTAAGGCTGGCGACCATGTTCTGTATGGCAAGTACGGCGGAACCGAAGTTGACGTTGAAGGCGAAAAGGTTCTGATCCTTCGCGCAGACGACATTTACGCTGTTTACGCAGATTAAGTAGGTTCTGGTTTGCCGCATAACTTGGAGCGGCAAGCGCAAGCGCTTTTTGCGCTTCATTCGGTACTACTTCATTTGAAAGGAATTTCAATATGGCTAAGGAAATTAAGTTTGAGGCCGATGCCCGCGCAGGCATGGCCCAGGGTGTAAAGAAGCTCGCAGACGCCGTAAAGGTAACCCTTGGACCTAAGGGTCGCTACGTTGCCCTCGAGCGCTCTTTCGGCGCACCGCTGGTAACCAACGACGGCGTTACCGTTGCTCGCGAAGTTGAGCTCGAAGATCCCGTGGAAAACATGGGCGCTCAACTGGTAAAGGAAGCCGCTGTTAAGACCAACGACGTTGCTGGTGACGGCACCACTACCGCAACCCTCCTTGCCGACGTTATCGTAAGCGAGGGCCTGCGCAACGTAACTGCTGGTGCTGACGCTCTTGGCATTCGCCGCGGCATCGATAAGGCAACTGAAGCTGTTGTTGCTGCTATTAAGAACGATGCAACCGAAATCTCCACCAAGGAGCAGATCGCAAACGTTGGTACCATTTCTGCCGGTGACGCAGTAATCGGCGAAAAGATCGCTGAGGCAATGGACGAAGTTGGCAAAGACGGCGCTATTTCCGTTGAGGACAGCCAGACTTTCGGCATCGACATCGATGTTGTTCAGGGCATGCAGTACGATCGCGGTTACATTTCTCCTTACATGGCAACCGACTCCGAGCGCATGGAAGCCGTTCTGAACGATCCTTACATCCTGCTCACCGACCTTAAGGTTACCTCCATCCAGGATATGGTTCCCTTGCTGGAAGGCATCATGAAGGCAGGCCGTCCGCTGCTCATCGTTGCAGAAGACGTTGAGGGCGAAGCACTGGGCACCCTGCTGCTGAACAAGCTGCGTGGCACCTTGAACGTAGTTGCCATCAAGGCTCCCGGCTTCGGTGATCGTCGTGCTCGCATCCTTGAGGACATCGCAGTTGTTACGGGCGGCAAGGTAGTTTCCAAGGACTTCGGCATGACGCTTGCAGACGTTACCGTTGACGCTCTTGGTACCGCTAAGACCGTTAAGGTTTCCAAGGATGCAACCGTTATCGTTGACGGTGCAGGCGACAAGGCTGCAATCGACGCTCGTGTTGCTCAGATGCGCAACGAGCTGGAGCACCTCACCTCCGACTTCGACAAGGAAAAGCTGCAGGAGCGCCTGTCCAAGCTTTCCGGTGGCGTTGCTGTTCTTAAGGTTGGCGCTGCTACCGAGTCTGAGCTTAAGGAAAAGAAGAGCCGCATCGAAGACGCTCTGCAGGCAACCCGCGCAGCAGTTGAAGAAGGTATCGTTGCTGGTGGCGGCGTAGCTCTCATCAACGCAATCAGCGCACTTGACGCAGTTGAGGTTGCAAACGCAGACGAGCAGGTTGGCGTCGACATCATCCGCAAGGCGCTCGAGGCTCCTATGCGCGCTATCGCGACCAACGCTGGCTATGAAGGCTCCGTTGTTGTCGAAAAGGCCAAGGCATTCGCTAAGGGCGAAGGCTACAACTTCGCAAACGGCGAAGAGGGCAGCATGATTGAGATGGGCGTTTCCGATCCCGTAAAGGTTACGCGCACCGCTCTGCAGTCTGCAGCATCCGTTGCTGGCCTGATCCTCATCACCGAGGCAACCATCAACGAAATCCCCAAGGAAGGTCCCGACCTGTCCGCACTCGCTGGTGCGGGCCAGGGCGGCGGCATGGGTATGATGTAAGTTCGGTACGTCCGCTCGTGCACTGAAAAAAGCACCCTTCGGGGTGCTTTTTTTGTGCACTCGCCCCATATGGGATGACGCTGCGCGGTGCCCTGGCGGCACAGCTGTCTTTCAAGCGCTCAGCATGGTCATGAGACTATTCTTTGTGCTTTCAAGTCAGCTGCACTCGCCAGGGCGTCGCTCGCTGATTTGCTGGCGCATGCCCCGGGCTTCGTCAACGCCCCTTGGGCGTTGGGCTCGGATTAGCTTCGCTGTCTGAACCCTTGGGGCTGCGGCTGGGTTGGGGGGGGGCAAATTCGCTTCGCTCTTTGAGCTTGGTCAACGCCCTTGGGGTGTTGGCTCGGATTCGCTTTGCTCTCTGAACCCCTGGCGGACTTCATTCTGGGCCGTTTGATAGCTTTGGTGAATCATTTTTGATTCTATTGCTATGGTTTTGTGGAGAATCGACCTTGCGACATTCTCGTCTAGCGGACAGGAGTACCCTCGCGTGCGGGCCTTTGGCCTATTGAGCATATTCGTTAGTTATTTTGCATATCAATCAGGCATGCGCAGGAAGAAGGAATTACTCCTATGGAGGTTTTTCAGCACACGTTCACCCAGATGCTGATGTTGTTCGCGATCATGTTGTGCGGTTTCATCGCAAGGAAAAAGCGCATGACAGACGATCTTTTCGATGGGAATCTTTCCAAGCTGGTAATGTCTATCACCCTTCCCGCAACCATTTTAAACTCGGTGCTCTCCGACAGCCAGCTGCCACCCGATGAGGTTATCCTTACCATGTTTGGCTATGCGGCTTTGTATTTCTTGTTTGCTGCAGTATTTTCATACGCCGTTGCCCACCTGGTGTATCGCAAGCTCAACCGTCCAGCACGTGGAGCACATGCCTTCATGATGATGTTCGGAAACGTGGGATTTTTGGGCTTCGCGGTACTTGCCGCCATATTCGATGACAACGCTGTGCTGTATGCGGCGGTATTCAACATCGTTTTCAACGTGGTGCTGTTTTCGCTCGGCGTGTTCTTTGTCGCGGGCGACGATGAACAAACGAGGGAAAAGCGCAGTGTGAAAATGCAACTAAAAGCACTGGGCCACACTCTAACCAAACCGGTGATGCTGGCCTCGTATGCTGCGATGGCCTTGGCGTTGCTGCATATAACCGACAACGGCCCCATTGGGCAAACGTGCAGCATCTTGGGCGGAATGACGGTTCCTGCCGCAATGCTTATCATCGGCTCAACCTTGGCGAAGATGCCTGTGCGCGAAATGCTGTTCGACGGCTGGAGCTATCTCACTACGCTTATTCGCCTTATCGTGGTTCCGGTAGGCGTGTACTTTGTTTTCGGTCTGTTCGTGAGCGACCCGTACCTTCTTGCCATTCTGGTGCTTCTGGCTGCCATGCCCGCCGCTTCGAATGGCACCATGTTGTGCTTGGCCTATGATGGCGACACGCGAACCATGTCGCGCGGAACCTTCTTGACCACGGTGTTCTCCCTGATTACCCTGCCTGTTATTGCGCTTATTGTGGTGTAGCGGGCTGAGCGGCGTTGTTGAGGCATTTGCTTTCACGTTCGTGCTTGCGCTTTGTGCCTTTTGCCGGACGCGTGCATATTCTCCGAGCGGCAGGTGCGTCGAAGGCGCACTCTGCCGTCCATTGCGCGCACTTGCCGCTTTTCCTCTTCATCGACCGCGTTGCTGCCACCTTTGCCCTGCTTATCCATTCGCATACTTCCCTTACCCTATAATTGCTTTGCGTCTCAAAGGCGCAATCGGTAGCTACATAAGGGGTTGTTTGTGGAAGTTCTCACACACGCTGGATTGCAGATGCTCATTCTGTTCACCGTGGTGCTGCTTGGCGCGTTGGCGCGCAAACTTCACTTAATGAACGACGCCTTCGACGCCCTGCTTTCTAAGCTCGTCATGACGGTGGCGCTTCCCGGTATGATCCTAAATTCGGTGTTGGGCAACACGAATTTGCCCGATTCCAACACCATCCTGATGTTGCTGGTGTGTTCGACCGTGCTCTACTTTTTCATCTGCTTGTTTGCGTGGGTTTTCGTGCGTGTGGTGTATCGGGGCGTGCCGAAGCCGGCGCAGGGTGCGCATGCTTATCTCATATCGTTCGGAAATACGGGCTTTATCGGCTTTGCGGTGTTGGGTGCCATCATGGGGAATGACGCCGTGCTCTACGGCGCTGTTTACAACATTCCCTACAATGTCTTTATGTTCTCGGTTGGAATGTTGTTTATCGCGAGTACAGGAATAGAAGGCGTGGCGGCCAAAAAGCCGCTCAAAGAACAGGTGAAGGCTATCGGCAAGCAACTTGTGAGCCCCTGCCTCATCAGCTGCTTCATTGCTATGTTTCTTGCCCTATTCGGCGTTACCGACTCGGGCTATATCGGTCAGACGTGTAATCTGTTGGGGCAGATGACGGTGCCGGCAGCTATGTTGGTAATCGGATCGACGCTCGCCAAGCAGCCCTTGAAGCAGATGGTGAACGATGGCTGGAGCTACCTCACTTCGTTCATGCGTTTGGCAGGTGTGCCGCTGCTCATCTTTTTCATAGGCGGTATCTTTATCCATGATCCGTATATTCTTGCGGTTATCGTGATTGAGTCGGCGATGCCGGCTGCTTCGTCGGGCATTATGATGTGCTTGGCCTATGGCGGCGATACCATGACTATGTCGCGTGGAACTTTCATAACCACCATCCTCTCGATCGTCACTTTGCCGCTGTTGGCGTTGCTGGTGGTGTAGCTCCCGTTTCGTGGCGGTTGGCGGGTGCGTTGCACATAGGGAAAAGACAGCTATTGAAAGGCTTTCAATGATTGAGTACCCAACTTCTTTGGAGGATCCGCGACTTGATGTGTACGCGCGCCTGACGGAGCTTCAGTTGCGCAATAAGCTTGAGCCGGAAAAGGGAATTTTCATCGCCGAATCGGACAAGGTTATCGACCGTGCGTTGGCGGCGGGCTATCAGCCGATTTCCCTTTTGGTGCCCGAGCATCGTTTTGAGCGCATGGCTGGTCTTGTAAATCGCATGGGCGGCAATAAGCCTGTTGAAGAAGGCGGCCTTACTGTTTTCGTTATGCCTGCTGAAGAGGTTGAAAAGTTGGCGGGTTATGAGCTGACCCGTGGCGTGCTATGCGCAATGCGCCGCAAACCTTTGCCTTCGGTGGAAGAAGCGGTTGCCAATGCACGCCGCATTGCCATCTTGGAAGACATTACCAACCATACCAACGTGGGCGCCGCTTTCCGCAGTGCTGCGGCGTTGGGGGTGGATGCGGTTTTGTGCACGCCCGCATGCTGTGATCCTTTGTACCGTCGTGCGGTTCGTGTTTCTATGGGCACGGTGTTCCAGGTGCCTTGGACGCGCATCGGAGATCAGCCGGGGGAGGAATGGCCCCAGGGTGGTATTGCCAAGTTGCGGAGCCTAGGATTCAAGACTGCGGCCATGGCTCTTGACGACAATTCGGTAAGCCTCGACTGCCCTGAGCTCAAAGAATGTGAAAAACTTGCCATCATTATGGGCACGGAGGGCGATGGTCTGTCGCAGCATACCATAGCCGCATGCGACTATACGGTGAAGATCCCTATGGCGCATGGAGTTGATTCTCTCAATGTTGCTGCTGCGAGTGCCGTGGCGTTTTGGGAGCTAAGAGCGCGATAGGTTCTCCTCTCCCCGTACGTGGCATGACGGCGCTCATATTGGGTTGTGGCGTTTTGGCGAATCGGCTGTTTGTTTGGCTTGACCATGCCAGATACGTTATAATCACAAGACGCCTTATGGCATACGCTGGGCCATCGTCCAATGGCAGGACCCTGGTTTTTGGTACCAGTTATGTAGGTTCGAATCCTGCTGGCCCAGCCATATATTTGAGAACGAAACCGCCTTCGGGCGGTTTTTTGTCGCTCTGCAAGTGCATACCCTGATTTCGGTGCGTATGCGATTCATCCTTGGCGGGATTCGCCCCATCGCGACGATCAGCCAATCGCAAAAACAAAAATAACGAGCTTTTTGCAACTTTTTTGCGATTGGGGACTCCCCTTCGCTCCCGCAAAGCGGAAAAGAGCCGCAATATAGCCATTTTGCTGCGTTTTTGGGCCTTAATCTGCGATCGGGGGAACTCGCGACGATCCCTAATCGCAAAAAAATTGCAATTAGGAGCGATTTTTTGTTTTGGGCTCATGGGCCGGCCTCAGGACGGTGCTGGGGGGGTGGGGCACCCGACCGCTCGCTAGATTGCGGGCGTATGCTCTGGTTTAGGATTCGGGTCGTCCCTTGGCTAGCGCATGTTCTGATTGATTTGGCGTGTGCGCCGATTCGCGAATTCGCACTGCTCTTTGGCGCGGAATGCGGGTTCTCATATTCTGGTGCGCTATCATAGCGGGACACATTATTTCGTTTGAAAGGCTTGTTCATGGCTGAATATATTGAAGGCAAGCGTCCGGTACTGGAAGCTTTGAAGGTGGGCGTTCCCGTTAAGCGCCTGTATATCGCTGAAGGCTTGAAGGGTGACAAAGCGGTTGATGAAGTGGTTCGCCGTGCTCACAAAATGAAGATTTCGGTGAAGCAGATCAAACGCCATGAAATGGATGAGCGCTCCGAGCGCGGTTCTCACCAGGGCCTTATGCTGGAAACTGGCTCATATCAGTATTCCAATGTGAATGAAATTGTCATTGCTGCCAACAAGCGCGCTGAAGCAAACGACGGCAAGGCACTTATTGTGGTGCTTGACCACATCACCGATGCGGGCAACCTGGGCGCTATCGCTCGTTCGGCAGAAGTGGTGGGCGCATCAGGCATCATTATTCCCAACAAGCGTTCGGCTCATGTAACTGCGGCAACGTACAAAAGCTCTGCCGGTGCGGTTTCTCATATCAAAATCGCCCAGGTTAGCAACATTGCGCAAACCATCGAAAACTTGAAAAAGGAAAACTTCTGGGTTGCCGGCGCTTCCGAAAAGGCGCAGCAGTGCATTTGGGATTCGCCCTTGGCGGGCCGCTTGGTACTGGTAATGGGCAACGAAGGCGAAGGCCTTGCTCGCCTCACCCAGGAACGCTGCGATTTTTTGGTTTCCTTGCCCCAAGCAGGAGAAGTTGGCTCTCTGAATGTGGCTCAGGCTTCTACTGCCTGCATGTATGAGTGGATGAGGCAATGTAGGGAATAATAAGGAACAGCACCCTGCCTCTTTCCCCCGTTTGCTCCATGCTCGCGTCGGGGCTTTGTTTGTTTTGACTTCAGCACGGAGCTCCATTTTGCGTACAGGGTGGGCATCAATTATCCCCATAAGCGTGTTATTCGGACCTCAGTTTGAATCGAGCGGTTTTCATGGCTAAAAAACGTAACAAACTTCTTATCGTCGACGGGTACAACGTGCTGCGAAGCGGTCAGCGCTATGTGCATATGAGGCGCGAAGAGGACTATACCCACGAAACATTCAACAAAGTTCGCGAGGCGCTGATCAGCGACGTTGCGGCTTTTGCGGGGACTGAGTACAAGGCGATTATCGTTTTTGATGGTGCTGACAACCCTGAATCGGCAGGCAAAACCGAGCGTATCGGTGGCGTGAAGGTGGTCTTTTCACCCTATGGCTCTTCTGCCGATAAGGTTATCGAGAAAATCGCATATGATGCGCGCGAAAATCGTTTGGAGGTGATGGTGGTAACCTCTGATGCCACTATCCAGGATACGGTGTTTGGCGGCGGCGTCGACCGCATGAGCGCCAATGGTTTTAGCCTTGAAATGGAAGATTTAGGCGACGAGGCCAAACGCGACCGCACCCTTGAAGTGCATCGTCGTTCCACGGTTGCAGAGCGGATCAACCCCGATACCTTGGCGAAGCTCAAGGCTTTGCGCGATGGGAAGTAATCGGGTAAAAACTAATTGCATTTGTTCAGGATTCCAGGGGGGTCTAAGGGTCCTCGCGTTAATTCAAACGAGTTTCCGTCAGGGTGCCAAAAGGGACCTATGTTCACCAAAGCGAGCTCCAGTTGCTGTTTAGGCAATCGGAGCTCGTTTTTTTGCATTCAGCTCGTTCTTACTAATTATTACCGCAACAGCCTTGATGGATCTGTTTCCTGCCCGATTGGTTTTTTATAAGTTTCAACTGGAATTATTACTGAATGCAATGACTTGGATCTATAGCTTTGCCGTTGCTAACCTATAATGGATTCATTGGTTTGTGATTCTCCGGGTGCTGTATGCGCACCAGGGGCGCTATGCGTGCAATGCTTACGCGAAAAAGCCGCCCGGGGAGGGGGAAAGGAGATCCAATGAAACCACTTAAGGGAATCAAGGTTGTCGATCTTACTACGTACATGGCAACGCCTGCGACCGGTCGTGTATTGGGCGAATGGGGCGCTGACGTCATTAAAGTCGAGGCAGCCAAGGGTGATCCGCTGCGCGTAACCCAAGCGGCGGTATTCAACATGCCCATGTCGGACGAAGAGAACCTCGCTTTCGATATGTGCAACTTGAATAAGCGATTCATCTCGTTGAACCTGAAGAGCGAAACGGGCGCTGAGGTTATGGACAAGCTCCTTGCCGATGCCGATGTATTCCTGACCAACACCCGTACGAAATCCCTGAAGAAAATGGGTCTCGACTGGGAAACCCTGCATGCAAAATATCCGAAGCTCATCATGGCTCACGGCTTGGGCTACGGCAAGAAGGGCCCCGAAAAGGACGATCCTGGCTTTGACGTAACCTGCTACATGGCTCGTGGCGGCGTATTCGGCACCACGGTAAACCGTGGCGATTCCCCGATGATTCCTACCAACGGCTATGGCGATCTTCAGGCTTCCATGTTCCTTGCTGCTGGCGTTTGCGCTGCGATTATCGGGCGTAACCAGACTGGCGAAGGTGAGTACGTAACGTGCGCACTGCAGCATGCTGCTATCTACGCATTGATGACGGGCATGATTTCTGCTCAGTACGGCAATCCGTATCCCAAGAGCCGTCTTGAGGTTATCTGCCCCTTCAACAACGTCTACACTGCAGGCGACGGCAAGTCTATCGCCATGTGCGACCCTGAATACGATCGCGACTACGACAAGATCATGGGCCTTATCGGCCGCGAGGACCTTATTGGCTCTGAGCGCTTGAACAACTGCAACAAGATGAACGCAGATGGCTTGAACGCCGAAGTGGTTGGCATTCTGGATGAGGCTCTGGCAAAGATGACTGCCGCCGAAGCCCTGAAGATCTTCAAGGATGCAGGTATTCCTTGCGAGCTGTGCCAGACCCCGCTCGATGTCTATGAAGACCAGAACGCTCTGGTGAACGATTATCTGGTTAAGATCAAGTATCCCGAGGCAGAGCGTTGGGTTCCCACTCCCCCCATTCAGTTCGAGTCCGAGGAAGCTCCCAACTACACGCCTTCCGATAAGCTGGGCAGCGCAACCGAGGAAATCATGCGTGATTTGGGCTATACCGACGAGCAGATCAAGGCTGCAGAGGCCGACGGTTCCGTTTCCGGCCCTATCGATCTTGACGTTTTGGCAGGCAAATAACGCCGTTTAGCCAATTCGCTATCAAAAAATGCCGAGTCCGCAAAAGCGGCTCGGCATTTTTTTTTTCGCGCGGACGGGGCTGGCGGTTGAGACGCATCATCCCGTAAAGAGGGGAAGATATCTCGACTTGCCTACAGCATTTCGTCGGTGATTTCGATATCGTAACGTCGCTCGAGCTCTTCCTTGAGCGCAACGCATTCCTCGTGCCATACGCGAGGAGCCCATTTAGCATTGCGGGCGTGCGGAAGGTTCATGACGTGGACATCTTTGATGTCGTTGAGGAGCTCGTACATCTTATTTTTGCCGTCGCATGTGGTTTCGCCGATGATCAGGTCGGCAAAGTACGTAAAGGGGCAGTGTTCGCTTACGGCAAATCCGTAGGTGCCTTTAATAAGCGGGCAGATGTTTTTCGGGAGAAGTTCTTCTGCTGCTGCATCAGCTGTAATAATAGGTCTTGGTTAGGATGTCTTGATTGAGCATCGGCAAGTACGTAAGTGGAACCAGTGGTCGGCAAGATTGCTCTACTTGCACCGTCCATTGCAAATGCTTGGTAAGGAATGTGTCTTCTTTCTCCATTTTGTTGCACGTATCAATAAGGCTGATATACTGCAAAGGCTGTTTTAATACACATGCGTGAAGGACCTGCGTTCGCTAGTGGCCGCCATGGCGGTTGCGAACAAAGGAATGATCTCATGCAGAGGCACAACGAATGGAGAAAGAATGTCCAAGATTACTGTACAGACCCTGCTCGACGCAGGCACCCACTTCGGTCATCAGACCCGTCGCTGGAACCCCAAGATGAAGCCCTTCATCTTCGGCAACCGTGGCGACATCTACATCATCGACCTCAAGGAGACCATGTACGGTCTCGACGCTGCTTACACCGCAGTTTCCCGTTGCGCTGAAAAGGGCGGCACGGTTCTGTTCGTAGGCACCAAGAAGCAGGCTCAGGAATCTGTTGCTGAAGCTGCTAACCGCTGCGGTATGCCTTACGTTAACGCTCGTTGGCTCGGTGGTATGCTCACCAACTTCACCACCATCCGCTCTCGCGTTCAGCGCATGGAAGAGCTCGAGGCTATGGAAGCTGACGGCCGTATGGAGCTTCTGCCCAAGAAGGAGCAGATCCTTCTGAAGAAGGAACTCGCTAAGCTGCAGACCAACCTCAACGGTATCCGTAACATGAAGAAGACCCCTGACATGATCTTCATCATCGACACCAACCGTGAGCAGATCGCTATCCACGAGTCCCATCGCCTCAACATCCCCGTTGTTGGCACGCTCGACACCAACTGCGATCCCGACGACGTTGATTTCGGCATCCCCGCAAACGACGATGCAATCCGCTCCGTCCGTCTGCTCGCAGAGTTCGTTGCTGATGCTGTTATCGCTGGCACTGGCGCTCCTGTCACCGTTGAGGACATGACCGCAGAGCCCGCAGCTGAAGCTGCTGCAGAGGCAACCCCTGCTGAATAAGCACTAAACGAATCCATTGCAATTTCTCCCTCGCCCGTCTAGTGGGCGAGGGCTCTATCTGAAAGGAATTACCATGGCAGAAATCACCGCAGCACTCGTTAAGGAACTCCGCGAGATGACCGGCGCTGGCATGATGGAATGCAAGAAGGCTCTGGTTGAGGCTGAAGGCGAACTCGAAAAGGCCGTAGACGTGCTCCGCACCCGTGGTCTTGCTGCTGTTGCTAAGAAGGCTGGCCGCGCAACCGACGAGGGTACCGTTCTGGCTCTCGTTTCCGAGTGTGGCCATGATGGCGCTCTCGTAGAGCTCAACTGCGAAACCGACTTCGTAGGCATGAACGAAAAGTTCCGTGCATACGCAGAGAAGATCGCTAAGGCCGTTCTCGCTAACAAGCCTGCCGACCTCGAGGCTCTCAAGGCTTCCGAGATCGAAGGCGAAACCGTAGAGGCTGTCGTAACCGACGCTATCCACACCCTGGGCGAAAACATCCAGCTCTCCCGCTTCGCTTTTGCCGAGCAGCCTGAAGGCGCTGTTGCTTCCTACATTCATGGCGGTGGCAAGATCGGCGTTCTGGTTGAGTTCAAGCTGGGCGACGCTTCCTTCGCAACCAACGACGACTTCAAGAAGTATGGTCGCGACGTTGCTATGCAGGTTGCTGCTGCAAGCCCCGTATCCGCAACTCGCGAATCGGTAGATCCCGCAGTTGTTGAGCATGAGATGAGCATCTACAAGGCACAGGCCGCAGAGTCCGGCAAGCCTGAGAACATCCAGGAAAAGATCGCTACCGGTCGTATGGAGAAGTTCTACAAGGAAAACTGCCTCACCGAGCAGGCTTTCGTTAAGAACCCCGATCAGTCTGTAAACGAGTACACGGCTGAGATTGCCAAGGCTCTTGGCACCACCATCGAGATCGTTTCCTTCACCCGCTTCATGCTGGGCGAGTAAGCGAACTTAACAACGCTTTTTCTGCAAGCCCTTCCAGAGATTTGGGGTAAAACCCTTCTCTGGGAGGGCTTGTCTGCATAATAGGGCTATAAATAGAATAAGCATGCCTTGTTTCGATTTGGCATGGCTATGAAGAATCCGCATCAAGTAGATTGGGTGCATGAGATATGTCCGAAGAAGTAATTATTGCGCGTGAAACCGAAAACGTTTCAGGTACGGTACAGATCAGCGGTGCCAAGAATTCCGCGTTGAAGCTCATTGCGGCAACAATGTTGGGCCAAGGTAAGAGCACGCTCCACAACATTCCCCATATCTCCGATATTGAGATCATGAACGACGTAATTCGCAGTTTGGGCGCAACGGTTGAATGGGATGGCCATTCGCTCATCATCGATACCGAGCATGCTGAAGGCCACGATACGCCCTACGAGCTTGTTTCGAAGATGCGCGCTAGCATTTCTGTACTGGGTCCGCTCGTGGGTCGTTTTGGTTGCGCACGCGTTGCGATGCCTGGTGGCTGTAAAATCGGTGCCCGTAAAATCGATATGCACCTTAAAGTGCTTGAAGCTATGGGTGTTGAATTTGAAAACAGTCACGGCTATCTTTACGCCTCCACTCCCAATGGGCTGCATTCGGCCGATGTGCTGCTTGAGTTCCCGAGCGTTGGCGCTACTGAAAATATGCTTATGGCTTCTGTGGTTGCTCCTGGTACCTCAGTTATTGATAATGCTGCGCGTGAACCCGAAATCGTCGACCTTGCCAATATGCTGAACGCCATGGGCGCTCATGTGGAGGGTGCGGGTACGCCTACCATCACGGTAAAGGGTGTCGCTCTCTCCGAGATGCACCCTTGTGAGCACACTACGGTGGGCGACCGTATTGAAGCGGGCACATTCCTGACGGCGGGTGCGTTGCTTGGCGGTCCTGTTACCGTTCAGGGAATAGATCCGTCTTATTTGCGCATGGCGCTCATGAAGCTCGAGCATATGGGGTGCGATATCTCCACTACGGAGGATTCCATTACCGTTTCGCGCACTCAGCCTTTGCGCGCCACTGACATTCAGACGCTTCCTCATCCTGGATTCCCCACCGATCTTCAAGCCCAGTTCATGCTTTTGGCATCTTTCGCGGAAGGCAATTCCGTCATTTCTGAGAACATCTTCGAAAATCGCTTTATGTTTGCCAGCGAGCTCAACCGCATGGGATCCCGTATTGCTGTCGAGGGGCATCACGCACTGGTTCAAGGCGTTAGCAAACTCGAGGGCGCTCCTGTTTCCTCGCCCGACTTGCGTGGCGGTGCCGCTCTGGTAATTGCCGGCCTCGCTGCAGAGGGCGAAACGGTTGTGCATGACATTCATCATATCGATCGCGGTTACGAAGACTACGTTGGCAAATTGCATGCCATCGGTGCGAACGTCGAACGCAAAACGCTCTAGGTAGGCGCGATGGCAGCAAGGAACAATAGGGGAATGCATGGTGGCGTCTCGGGTCGTCGCCGTCCCTCGTCTCGAAATAAAGCCGATTGGTCTTCCTCGGTAATTGGGTCCCATGCGTCTGGTTCTCGCGGGCCTCAGTCTCAGCGCCGAGCCTCTGCTCATTCGCGCCGTACTCGTGCCGCAGCGGTGCCGAATCGCCGAACCGGCGAAGTACGTCAGATCCATATTCAATCTCGTTCGGTTGACGAACGCACGTCACGCCGAAAAGTGGGGCAGTCGCGAACCGAAAGCTTTATGCGCCACCGCGACAATGTGAGCCGCATTACGTTGATTGTCGGCATCATTCTGATTGTGGTTATTGCGCTGAACCTCGGTACATGCGCCTATCGTAACTCGCTTTCTTCCTCGATGGCGCTTGACGACAGCAGTGTATCCAGCGCGCTTGTTTCGGCAAAGAATGATGAGCCCACTTATACGCTGCTTGTGGGCCTCAATGGGAGCGGCGAAAACGAGTGTGCCAGCTACTTGGCTGTCTTACGCGTGGATTACCAGAACAATACGGTTTCATTGTTGAATATACCCAGCAATATTACTGCCACCTATTCCGATACCGACTCTAAGGGGACCATGCTGCGAGATGCTCCCCATATTAAGGATGAGGGCGAGCTGGTAAAGCAGGTCTCTTCGCTTGTCGGTCAGGACATCAACCACTATGTAAGGATTACGGGCGAAGATTTTGCCTCGCTCGTTGACTCTCTTGGTGGGTTGAATGTCAACGTAGAGCAATACGTTGATGATCCAACGGTGGGAACTGCAGTACTCGACCCTGGTCAGCAAACCTTAAACGGGGAGCAGACCCTCGTTTATGTAAGTGCCAAAAACTATACCGATGGATACGGTCAGCGCGCTAATGTTCAGAATCAGGTGTTTACTGCATTTGTGCAGGCTCTTGAAGACAAGGGCGGCCTTGATTTCGCCATGAGCGCCGACGATATCGCTGGCAAGATCAAAACGGATATGAGCTACGACGAAATCGGTAAGATTGCTTCGTTGTTCCCGAATGCGACGTTCTATTCGAATACGGTGCCGGGAAGTCAGTCCGTTTCAGGTGACAAGGTTTCCTGGTCGGTAGCATCTTCTTCGTTCTCCCAGATTTGCGATCAGTTCAAGAACGGCCAGAACATGGATACCTCCGTAGACACCAGCGGGGTTAACAAGGGATCGGTTTCCATTGTGGTTCTGAATGGCGCAGGCGCTGATGGTTACAGTGCGCAGGCGGCTCAGGTTCTTACCAATGCTGGCTATACCATCAAAGATACGGGCAACGCGGAATCGTTCGTATACGATGAAACCTTGGTAATCTATCGCTCCGACGACGACAAGCTGGCCGCCGAGGCTATCGTCCAGGACCTTGGAACGGGACGCGCAGTTGCTGCAGGTGTGTATTACAACCTCTCGACCAATATCCAGGTGGTAGTTGGCAAAGACTGGACGAGCCATGTTTGATCCAGTTGCCTATATCAACGAACCGCGTTGGCGAAGCATGAGCTTAGGCCTCGAACGTATCGAAGAACTGTTGGCTAAGCTGGGCAATCCACAGGATACCCTTCGGTTTGTGCATGTTGCGGGTACTAACGGCAAGGGCTCAACCTGCTCGTTCGTCTCAAGCATTCTGGAAGAGTCGGGCTATAAGGTTGGCTTGTTCACCAGCCCCTATATTGAGCGTTTTGAAGAGCGCATTCGGATCAATGGGGAAAACATCTCCTTGCAGCGTCTTTCAGAGGTAACGCTGAAGGTGAAGGATGCGGCAGAGGCTATGGCTAGCCACCCGACCGAATTCGAGCTTATGACGGCTGTGGCTTTCACCTATTTTGCCGAAGAGAAGTGCGACATTGTCGTTGCGGAGGTCGGTTTGGGTGGAAGGCTTGATTCAACCAACGTTATCCGCACGGTCGAGGTTTGTGTGTTTGCCCCCATTTCGTACGATCATTGCGCGCTTCTGGGAAGCACGCTCTATCAGATTGCGGGCGAGAAAGCGGGCATCCTGAAAACGGGGATACCTGCAGTGAGCGCGCCTCAAGAACAAGAAGCCCAACGCCGCTTGAATGAAGAAGCAGATCGTTGTGAGACATCCATTCGCTACGTTGATGCCGCATCTATTGTTGGTGATACTTCCGATTTCTCGTACGGCGGGTTCAGCCACTTGTCCGTTCAGCTGCAAGGATCGTTCCAACGCACCAATGCGGCGGTAGCTTTGGAAGCGTGCAGGGTTCTTGTTCAGCGCGGTTGGAGCATCGACGAACAAGCGATGCGGAGCGGTCTGTCTCGGGCTTCATGGGCAGGTCGCTTTGAGTTTCTTCGTCGCAGCCCCGATGTTCTTATAGATGGTGCTCACAATATCCATGCCGTGCGCGCTCTTAGCTCCGAGCTGGCATCTCGCTACGATCGGGGGAGCGTGGTGTTTTGCATAGGCGTAATGGCCGACAAAGACTATGCGGAAATGCTGAAGCTGCTGGTTCCGTTGGCCAAGGCGTTTGTATGTTACCGCCCCGATAATCCTCGCGCGCTTTCGGAATCCGATTTGGCGGACGCGGTTCAAATTGCCGTAGGAAGCCATCCCGTAGAAGTGGTGGCGGCCTCTACGCCTCATAGCGCAGTAGAGCATGCCCTCGAGTTTTCCGAGGGCAGTTTGCCCATTTGCTTCTGTGGCAGCCTTTATGGAATTGCCTCTATCAAAAAGGCCTGGCACCACTTCGAGAACGCCAGGTAGCGAACCTGTGCGCATTTGATGATCAAAGCCCCTGCTGGATGGCAACGGTATTGCGTGGGTTATACTAACCACTGTTGAAGTATCCCGAAAGGGCTTGGGCGGCGCCAAGTTCTGAACCTGGTCAGGTCCGGGAGGAAGCAGCCATAAGGGGCCTCTGACGAGCGCCCGGGCCTTTTCGGGATACTTGGTTTCGCCGGTCAATTTGATCGGCGAAACGTGTATATGGGCACATTTGCAACAATCAAGACGAAGGATCGCATGGAAATCATCAATTTTATTCTGGGCTTACTTCACGATCCACGTGGCGCAATTGCTGGCTGGATCGTAACGCTGGGTGCGGTTTGGGTGTACACTCCTCTGTTTCTCATCGTGTTCATTGAAACGGGTTTGGTGTTCTTCCCCTTCCTGCCCGGCGACTCCCTTTTGTTCGCGGCGGGTGTGTTCTCTGCCGATGGTGGTGGTCTGAACCTTGGGGCAACGCTCTTGGTGTTCTATGCTGCGGCTATCCTGGGTAATACCTCCAACTATTGGATTGCCCGTTTCTTCGGTGCCCGTATTATCGACTCGGGCAAGATCAAGGCTCTTACGCCCGAGCGTATGGCGAAGCTCGATCACTTCTTCGAAAAGTACGGTGGGCTTACTATCGTCATTACGCGCTTCATGCCGTTCTTCCGCACCTTTGCCCCCTTTATCGCTGGTACGGGTCATATGAATTTCGGTAAATTCACGCTGTTCAATTGTATCGGCGGTATTTCCTGGGTTTCGCTGTTCGTGTTGGTGGGTTTCTTCTTTGGCGGCGTGCCTTTCGTGCAGGAGCATTTCGAAATCATCGTATTGGGAATCGTGGCTGTTTCTGTTGCGCCGGCTTTCATTGGTGCTGTTAAGGCGGCTATTTCCTCTCGCAAAAGTGGAAAACGCGATTTTGAGGTTGAAGCGGCGGTTGATGCAGAGCGTATAGCTCGCGCAAAGCACGCTCGCTCCGAAGAGGAAGCCCGCTAAAATCGGTAAGGCACAGTAACATCCCATATGCATAAGGGCGTATGGGCGGGATCCGCTTATGCGGATGTGAAGCGGAAGCTTGGCTGTCCGCGAAGGAGGCTCTGCATGGAGGCGCTGTATCGCAAATATCGTCCGTCCACGTTTGCTGATGTCGTGGGTCAGGAACATATCGAGCGCACACTGAAAAACGCAATCGAGCAGGATAAGGTCTCCCACGCCTATTTGTTCTGCGGTCCGCGTGGTACTGGCAAAACAACCACTGCGCGCATTCTTGCCAAGGCCTTAATGTGCGAAAAGGGTCCCACTATCGAACCTGACGGAACCTGCGAGGAATGCCAGGCTATCGCCCAAGGCACTCACCCCGATGTGTACGAGTTGGACGCCGCAAGCCGTACGGGCGTTGAAAATGTACGTGAGGAAATCATCAGCCGTGTAAGTTACGCGCCAACTCGCGGTGCCTGGAAGGTCTACATCATCGACGAGGTGCATATGCTCTCGACGGCGGCCTTCAATGCGCTTCTCAAAACCATCGAAGAACCGCCGAGCCATGTTGTCTTCATTCTCTGTACCACCGATCCGCAGAAGGTTCCAGAAACCATTCTCTCGCGATGCCAGCGTTTTGATTTTCATCGCATATCAATCGAATCTATCGTGGCTCGTTTGGGCGCCGTATGTGCCGAAGAGGGCGTTGAGTTCGAGGCCGAAGCGCTTGATCTTATTGCGCACCGTGCCGAGGGCGGAATGCGCAATGCACTTACTTCGCTTGAGCAGCTCATTGCGTACTGCGGAGGTAAGGCAACTCTCGAAGGAGCGCAAAGCCTTCTTGGTTCGCTCGATAATGCCGATCTCTCTGAAATCGTAGAGGCTATTGGCCGCAGAGATGCAGCAGCATGCTTCAATTGGGTTGCCCAGTATGTGGAAACCGGTGCCGACCTTGCCCAGTTTGTCCATGATTTGGCGGAGCATGTGCGCACGTTGTACCTGATGTCTATGGCGGGCCTTGATGTGGAACTGCAGATCAGCGAATCGATGCGCACGGTAATGATCGGGGAATTGAAGCTCTTTGGCCAAGATCGCCTTAGTCGCATGCTTGTCCTTTTGGGTGATGTGGGGAAAGAACTGCGCGTTTCGAGCAATCCTCGCCTAACGTTTGAGATTGCCCTTACGCGTATGGTTCGTCCCGAATCAGACCTAACGCTCGAAGCCTTGGCGGAACGGGTTGAAGAGCTGGAGCGACGTTTGTCGATGCTGGGGAACGCCTCTTCTCCTGCTGAAGTCGCTCCGGCGGCATCAGCCCGTGTTTGCGGCGGCGCTCCTCAATATGCAGCTGTTCCCGCTCAGTCCACATCGCATGCGCCTTCCGCTCCGGTGGCTGCGTCAACTGGTTCTTCCGGCCAGCCTGCTCCCTCTGCCCAAGTGCCTGCAGCCCTTGTAGCGCAGGACGCTTCGGGTCGCAATGCCGCCTGGCCCCAGGGTTCTGTTTCGGCACCTGTTGCCCCGTCGGCACCGCAAACGCCACCGGCCGTTGCTTCGTCGGTACTGCAAGCATCGGCGCCTACTCCCGCTGTTCAGCCAGCTGGATCGTTTTCCCAGGCGCCCGAAACGGTTCAGCCGCGCCAGGCAGCAGCGCTTACCGCTCAGGTTGACCTGTCCAATCCTGCTGCCGTGCAGCGCTTGTGGCATTCGGTCACCGCTTCGCTCAGGAAAGTTAATCCTGCGCGCGGTGTCCTGTTCATGAATGCTAAGGTTTCCGCCGAGGCGGATGGCCAGGGTATAGTGGTTGAATTCGGAAAAGATAGCGCTTTTGCATTCAACGCAGCCCAAAAGGCTGAAGTCCAAGAGCTGCTCGCGAAAACTATCCAGACGGTTGCAGGTGGAACTGTGCCGTACCGTTTGGCGTTGGCCGGTAACAGCTCATCGGCTGCGCCTGTTGCCGCGCAGCCTGCGAGTGCTCAATCTGGAATGGCGTCCCAGTCAAATGCCGTGCCGCCGGCTGCCAAGAATCCTTATGCCGCCAAGGCGGTCGCCGCAGTGCGCGCGGCGCAGGCGGCGGCAAAGGCAAACCAGGCACCGGCGACGCAGGCGGCAGCAAAGGTGAACCAGGCGCAGGGCTTTCAATCTGCACCCCAAAACGCCACTTCTTATGTGGCTCCATCTGCTCCTCAGCAGATGGAGGGCGGTGTAGCCTCTTCTTCATCGCCCAGATCCCAGGCGTCATCTATGCCAAGGCGTTCTGCGGCGGTACAACAGGCTCCTGCGGCAACGCCTTCAGTATCCGCCGTGCCTGAACCATACGACGATCAAGTCCCCCTCGATGTGTATGGGGCAAGCGTTTCTGCTGAATACGACGAAGATCCATACGCTCAGCAGTATGGATCTTCGCCAAGCCAGCAGTCCTCGGTATCGGCTTCTTCTGCGCAGCCTTCCAGTGGTTCGGTTCCAGCGTCTGCGGGTTCTGCCCAGGCGGTAGCGCCAGTTGCGGCGGCATCTACCAAGGCTGGTGGCGTTCCTGATGTTGCCGCTCCTGCTTCGGCGCAAGCCGCAGCTCCATCTGCTTATGGGCAAGACGAGGCGGAGCAGATCAAGAGCATCCTCACTCAGAGCTTTGGTGAGGGGATAAAGTTTGAGGAGCTTCCCGAATAGCGTCAGCCTTTCGGTACAATGCAAAGATATGTGGCCATTTTGGCTAATTGGAACGAAGCGCCCAACCCCTAACAAAGGAGAATCATGGGAATGAATATGCAGCAGATGATGCGTCAGGCGCAGAAGATGCAGAAAGAATTGCAGAAGGCTCAGCAGGAAATCGCTGAAATGACGTTCGAGGGCACCGCTGGTGGCGGCATGGTAACCGCCGTTGCGCGTGGAGACAAATCCATCGAGTCCCTTACCATCAACCCTGATGTGGTTGATCCCGAAGATGTTGAAATGCTTCAGGATATGGTTTGCGCGGCAGTCAATGAGGCGCTTCGCGGCGTTGACCAAATGGGCAGTGCCCGCATGAGCTCCGTTACCGGCGGTCTCAACATCCCAGGTATGAGGTAATTGCGATCCAGTGAACGCTTCATCGGCAATACAGAAGCTACTTGATGAACTGGAGCGCCTTCCTGGGGTAGGTCCCAAATCAGCCCAACGAATTGCGTATTGGATTCTGAACGAAGAAAAAGCGGATGCTCTTCGTTTGGCCAATTCCATCATCGAAGTGAAGGACACCGTCCATTTTTGCTCACGATGCTTTAATTACGCTCAAGGTGATCTTTGCGATATCTGCTCTTCTGAAAAGCGCGACCATTCCATAGTCTGCGTGGTATCGGAACCGCGAGATATCCCGCCAATAGAGCGAACGGGTACGTTTTCGGGTGTATACCATGTGCTTGGGGGCGCCCTTTCGCCGCTTGAGGGCATCGGTCCAGAGCGCCTTCACATCGCCGAGCTGATGGCCCGCCTTACGGATGCCTCTATTAAAGAAGTTATCTTGGCAACAAACCCAAACATTGAAGGCGAAACAACGGCCAGTTATCTCGCACGGCTTATCAAGCCCCTGGGTGTAACGGTATCGCGCCTGGCAAGTGGTTTGCCTGTAGGTGGTGACCTCGAATTTGCGGATGAGGTTACGCTTGGTAGGGCAATCGAGTCCCGATTGGAACTATAGTGCTAGGAAAGGCGCTGCGCCGAATGAAGGTAGAAGTCGCGTTGCCTTATTAGGTGACCAAACATGGCATCCTCGCATAGCCAATGCATGAATTCTACTTCCGTCCTCAAGGGTGGTAATGATTAAAAAGAGTCCCTCGGTATATCCAAGGGACTCTTTTTCGTAATAGTACCAGGAAACTATTGGTGTTGTTCCGGTGCATATGCGGCAAAGAACGAAGATAGGAATCCTAGTCCTGATTCTTTTCGTGCTGTAAAGAATAGTCTCTTATAAAAGAGGGAACTTCTTCTATCTCCATATTGAGCACAACGGATAGTTCGCCGTAAATACGTCTTTGAGCGTCATCAAGCAACTTCTTATAGGTTAAGGATGCTCCATGTTTCTTGCTTTCTTGCTCCTGTATGCGTACGTGCATCGATTTGCAGACTAATAAAAGTGAAAGAAAGTCGTTTGAACGAATCAGCTCGCGGAAGTGTTCTTGAACCAAATGGGAGTTGGTATCCTGAAAGGTATCCGGCTCAAGGTCGAAAACCATGTCAAGCGAACGTAATGCCTCTTCTTTATTAAGGGTGTGTCGCAATTCAGCACTGCGTGAGTGGGGCACATAGGCCTTTCCGAGCCGTTTTTCTATTGGGGCAAGTATGTAATAGAGCTCGTTTTCGTCTCCGGCGAGAGAAACGTGAGCATCGTTTTGAATTACTTGGCAGATTCCCAGAGATGAGTAGATGACGTATTCGCCGACTTCATAAGGCATACAGTCGCCTTCTTTCTAAAACAACTTTGCAACAATGATAAACCTACGAAGTGTCATGTATGTGTAAATGCACACAACTTAAGGCGAACGGCACTTTGCTGACCTGGGGTTTTGCAAAATAGTAAAGCAAAGTTGAAAAAAGTTACAATTTTCCCCTTGCAATCACCCCGAAGCGGGGTATTATAGCTAAGCCTTCTGACGAGGGGGCGCCCCCAAAGGGGCGGCACCGAGTCGGCGAGCGGCCCGCAAGGCGGGGCGCGGGGCCGGGAAGAGGAGACTTTCTAGAAAAAAGTCCTTGACACGGCGGGGCCAAGAGAGTAGATTACTTTCTTGCGCGAACGGCGGAGCCGATTCGCGGCCGGGGCCCACGGGCCCGGGCGGGAACCTTCAGAACCGGATACTGTGAGAGACGGAACATAAGTCAGATTCAAACCTGTCGATCAGCCGCCCGCACCGAAGCGGGAGAGGCGAGTTGACGTACTTTTTTATCTAGAATCAAACATCTTTTTCAACGGAGAGTTTGATCCTGGCTCAGGATGAACGCTGGCGGCGTGCTTAACACATGCAAGTCGAACGATTAACCCGCCCTCGGGCGGTTATAGAGTGGCGAACGGGTGAGTAACACGTGACCAACCTGCCCCTTGCTCCGGGACAACCCAGGGAAACCTCGGCTAATACCGGATACTCCGCGCAGCCCGCATGGGAGGCGCGGGAAAGCCCAGACGGCAAGGGATGGGGTCGCGGCCCATTAGGTAGACGGCGGGGTAACGGCCCACCGTGCCCGCGATGGGTAGCCGGGTTGAGAGACCGATCGGCCACATTGGGACTGAGATACGGCCCAGACTCCTACGGGAGGCAGCAGTGGGGAATTTTGCGCAATGGGGGAAACCCTGACGCAGCAACGCCGCGTGCGGGACGAAGGCCTTCGGGTTGTAAACCGCTTTCAGCAGGGAATATAGTGAAGGTACCTGCAGAAGAAGCTCCGGCTAACTACGTGCCAGCAGCCGCGGTAATACGTAGGGAGCGAGCGTTATCCGGATTCATTGGGCGTAAAGCGCGCGTAGGCGGCCCGTCAAGCGGGGTTTCAAATCCAGGGGCTCAACCTCTGGCCGGACCCCGAACTGGCGGGCTCGAGTGCGGTAGAGGAAGGTGGAATTCCCAGTGTAGCGGTGAAATGCGCAGATATTGGGAAGAACACCGATGGCGAAGGCAGCCTTCTGGGCCGCCACTGACGCTGAGGCGCGAAAGCTAGGGGAGCGAACAGGATTAGATACCCTGGTAGTCCTAGCCGTAAACGATGGGCACTAGGTGTGGGGGAGCATCTCCTCCGTGCCGCAGCCAACGCATTAAGTGCCCCGCCTGGGGAGTACGGCCGCAAGGCTAAAACTCAAAGGAATTGACGGGGGCCC
>OLNF01000726.1_pt1 | contig 29575 bp, 21 predicted proteins | sample 1673061 | NCBI WGS metagenome assembly OLNF01 (sample SAMEA3136751, study PRJEB25190) | human gut metagenome
TGAAGAGGAAATCGCAGGATACCGTGATGTATTAAATATTATCCATGAGAGTTTTAATGCGATTCCTATTACTCAAAACTATATTTTGCAGTTGCATAAAATACTGTGCAGCCATATGAATAATCCACTCGCTGGGCGAACCAAGAATGTACAGAATTATATTAGTGCCACATATCCAGACGGACGTACGGAGGTGCTGTTTACACCATTGGCACCATTTGAAACACCAGAGGCTCTTGATAGAATCTGTGAAGAGTATAACAGGGTAATTGGAAATTATGAGGTGGAGCCATTATTGGCTATTCCAATTTTTATACATGACTTTCTGTGTATTCATCCATTTAATGATGGTAATGGCAGGATGAGCAGATTGCTTACAACTCTGCTACTTTATCGTAGTGGATTTTATGTAGGTAAGTACATCTCGCTTGAAGCTAAAATTGCAAAGAACAAGGATTTGTATTATGAGGCTTTGGGCCATTCACAGGATGGCTGGCATGAAGGAGAAGAGGACGCAGTTCCTTTTATCAAATATTTACTTGGAACAATTCTTGCTGCTTACAAAGATTTTGAAGACCGATTTGAAATTGTAGAAGAGAAACTTCCGGCAATTGAGATGGTTCGTAAAGCCACACAGCAAAGGATTGGGAAATTCAATAAGCAAGATATTCGAGAACTATGCCCGGCACTCAGTGTGAGTTCGATAGAAGGTTCACTTCGTAAGCTTGTAGCAGAAGGAGAACTTCGCAGGGAAGGCAGAGGGAAATCTACATTTTATGTTAGATTAAAATAAGAAGAGGCATTTTTCAGACACACTCTAAATATTATCAAATCCAGTTTCAGGCAAGCCCTGCTACAATCTCTGGTCTGATTTTATAACAAAGCCTGCCTGTGCTGCTCAGATCAAGAGAAAACTCTGTCTGAACACCTGAACTTTTACTTAATATTTATTGTTTATTTTTATTACAGCTTACCACCGGATGTTGCAATACCTTCGATGAACTGCTTCTGGAAGATCAGATACAGTACAATCATCGGGATACATGCAAGCAGAGATGCTGCCATCAGCTGCGGATAATTGTTGGTGTACTGTCCCTGCATTTTTGCAAGTGCTGCTGACAGAGGCATTACATCTTTGTTACAGATCAGAGGCCACATCAGGTCTTTGTATGCAAATACTGCTGTGAAGATTCCCAGTGCCACCATGGAAGAACGTGTCAGAGGAGCCATGATGAACAGGAAAGTCTGACCGATGTTACATCCGTCAAGACGTGCAGCCTCTTCCAGATCTTTCGGAAGTCCCATATAAGCCTGTTTGAGGAGGAATGTACCGAATGCAGTAACAATACCGGGAAATACCAGGGCAAAAATGGTATTGAGCATTCCCATTTTACTTACCATTAAGTACTGTGGGATAATGAAGATCTGTCCAGGTACCATCATCTGGAAAAGTACCAGAGAGAACATCAGGTTTTTACCCCTGAAGTTCAGACGTCCAAATGCATAGCCTGCCAGTGTTGCTGTCAGAACCGCGCATACAACACGACCCAGGATCAGAAGTAAGGTATTGATATACAGATGTAAGAAATCCATATTTTCAATAACTTCTTTAAAGCTGTCCCATCTCCATGTAGACGGGAGGATTACGAATGGATTGACAGAAGTTGCCTCTGTCATAGTTTTGAAAGCTGTCAGGATCATCCATAAGAAAGGAACCAGCATGGTAATAGATACCAGTATCAGGATAACATGGATCAGAACTCTGTTTGCTTTATCTCTTGCTGACATAATTATCCCTCCTTAGTTATAGTGAACCCACTTCTTCTGCGCAATGTTCTGGAATACTGTCATAATCATAATCACAACCAGAAGAAGTACGACGATTGTTGAACCATAGCCTTTGTTATTCTGTACAAAGGAATTCTGGTAGAACAGGTAAACAAGTGACTGTGTTTTATAAAGTGCAGGATTGTTTCTGTCCATAACCATGAAGATCAGATCGAATACCTGCATGGCACCGATGACACGGGTAACCATTACAAAAAAGATGGTCGGTGAAAGCAGCGGAATTGTGATATGGAAGAACTGTTTTACACCAGTTGCTCCGTCAATGCTTGCTGCTTCATAATAATCTCTCGGAATTTCCTGCAGACCGGACAGGAAAAGAACCATATTGTAACCAATGATGGACCATACACCGATCACTGCAATCGCAAAAACTGCAATTCTTGGATCGGAGATCCAGTTGATCTTTGTATTAAAAATGTGGTTGAGCAGACCGAACTCTGAGTTGAACAGCCATCTCCATACCATGGCGATCGCAGCCGGAGCAGCAACCATAGGCAGGAAGAAAATAGTTCTGTAAACAGCACGGCCTTTCATTTTACGGTTTAATAAAACTGCCAGTACAAGTGCGATGGCAATGGAAAACGGAACTTCCACAATGGCATATTTAAACGTATTTAATAATGCCTGCCATACTTCCGCATCGTGGAACAGCTTTACGTAGTTATCAAAACCAATGAAAATATTTCCCTTACCGAAATCTCCGGTCTTGAAAAAGCTCTCATAAATGGTCTTAAAAATCGGATAGATATTTAAGATGATCAGACCAAGCATTGTAGGAAGAATGAACGCCCATCCCCAGATGAATTCATTCCGCGCCTGACTGGTACCTTTTTTTGGATTTGCCACGGCTCTCACTCCTTCTTATCGTAAAATTTTATTGCTGATTTGAATGGAAAACTGCCGCACATCTGCATACCTGTTGTGACTTCTGCGGTTATCACATGATCGGAATCTTTTCTGCGGCAGCTTTCCTGTTTCTTATTTTTTATGAATGGCTTTGTTGAATATTAATTAGTAGGACTCTTCTGCGATGGCATCGTTCATAATAGTAACGATATTCTTGCATGCATCATCCATGCTTTCTTCATCATTCCATGGTTTCTTCAGTTCTTCACACATTGGGTTCCACCATGCAAGTGTTGCATTTGTGTGTGGTCTGAATACGATGTTGTCCATTGCATCCATGTATGGCTGTAAGTTGAAGCAGTCAACACTGTTAACCCATCCATCGGACATTCCTTCGTAAGCTGCCATTGTTACACCAAGGTCAGCCTGTTTCTGCTGCATATCTTTGGAACCGAACCACTCAATAAGCTGGAAAGCTTCGTCCGGCATATCTGTGTTTGCAGATGCTGCCCATCCAAGACCATTGTAAAGAGATACGCTTTCTCCTGTTTCAGCATCTTTCGGAAGTCTTGCCACATCACAGTGCTCTTTGATGTAATCGTTGTCTTTGAAAGCAGATACCATCCAGGATCCCTGAGAAATCATAGCTACTTTGCCGGATCCGAAGAGTACATCTGTACCTGTTTCAGACATTGTAGATGCAGGAGGCATTACATTTTTAACGCATTTGTCAACGAATTCCATTGCTTTGATAGTGTTTGGATCATCAAAACCGGATTTGTTGTCATCTGTCAGTACACATCCGCCCATGGAGTAAATAATGTTCATCCATGTATCCTGCTCGTTAGATGGGTTTGCCGCAAAACCATACTGGCTTCCGTCTTCTTTTGTAAGTTTCTCTGCGATATCATAGAATTCATCCCATGTCCAGCTTCCGTCCGGATAGTCGATTCCTGCTTCATCAAACATATCTTTGTTGTACCACATAGCGATTGTGTCGATATCCTTCGGTACTGCGTATGTTTTTCCGTCCCACTGATACATTTCTTTGATATCTTCCGGGAATTTGTCCATTTCCAGTTTGTCGCTGTCTGCAACCTTGTCTGTCAGATCAAGTAAGATATCATTGGACATATATCTTACAGCTTCATTGGAATGCATCCAGAATACGTCAGGCATGTCTCCGCCTGATGCACCTGCTTCAAGAAGTGTCCAGTAGCTGCTCCACTCTACTACCTGAAGTTCAGTTTTGATTCCTGTCTCTTTTGTAAACTCATCCATGATCTCCTGAAGTCCGGCTTTCTGTCCGTTATCCCAGATTGCAACTGTCAGAGTTTTGTCTTTCGCCTGTGCGCTTACTGGTGCAAGTGCAGTAACTGTCATAGCACCGATCACTGTTGCGACTGTGAGTTTTTTCATGTTTTTTCTCATATACATCCTCCTTTATTCGTCGTTTCGACGTGTTCCTTGTGATTCTTATTATACGTTTTTGTCTATTTTTTTAAATGGACTAATGAAATGAATTTATGTCATAATCGTTATGGAAAAAACGCTGAATTTATGGTAAAATGTCAACAACGACTTGAATTTATGCATATTTGCAGAATATCAGTCCTTATGTCTTTATTTCAATAATATCCGCAGTCAAAGAAAATAGAAAAAGGAATTGCGCTATGCCAAATGTAAAATATACTGACAGCGCTACTTTTCGCTGTCTTGAAAATCTGAAAGAGGGTTCCCTTGATATCAGTCTGATCCATACGGGCAAAGAGCACTGCCCGCCCGGACATATCTGTTCCATGCCAAGAGATGAGTTCATCATCCATTTTGTACTGGACGGTACCGGATTCTATTCTGCCGGAGGTCAGACCTGGAGCATTACTCCCGGACAGATGTTTGTAATCTATCCTGATGAACCAGTCACATATGGTGCAGACGAAAACCATCCCTGGACTTATGCCTGGATTGGTTTTCGCGGAATCCGAGCTCACTCGCTTGTAAGAGAATGTGGATTTTCCAAAAATCAATTAGTTCTTCCTGCACCGGATCAGAAAATAATTTTGAAACACATTGATTATATGCTGGATCATAAGCAGCTTTCCAAAGCCAATGACCTGAGACGTCAGGCTTATCTGATCCTGTTGTTAGCCGAGCTTGCCGGCTTTCATGAAAAACAGTCTGCCCAGAGCAAAAAAAATGCCAAATATGCTTACAGCACCAGTGTTTACGTGGAACTTGCCATTGAGTATATTAAAGATATGTATCAAAAGGGAATCGGGATTTCTGATATTGCAGATAATATCGGAATCAGCCGCGCCTATCTGAACAGTGCCTTTCAAAAAGAGCTTGGAATGTCCGCACAGACCTTCCTCATTGATTATAAGATGCATAAAGCAGCCAATCTCTTGGTAAGTACCAGCTTGTCTATAAAAGAAATTGCAAATAATGTGGGCTATGAGGATCAGCTTGTTTTTTCCAAAGCTTTTAAGAAGAAATTTGGAATGAGTCCGAAGAATTATAAGACCCATAAAGAAATGATGGATAAATTTGATGAAAAGCAGGTAGACGATCCCGTGTGATCGTTCTGCCTGCTTTTCTATATTTCCAAAATATCCGCTTCTAAATTATTCTGCTGCTAAAACATAAATTCTGGATTCATAATCTGTACAAGGTTTCTCTTCCGCTGTCGGCTCACCGGCGGTGCAGTCTGTAGTAAGCAGTCCCAGATTCATCAGCTCATCTCCATAGTTCTCTGTTCCGTTATATTTGTTTTTGTAAATGAAATCCGGATCCAGTCCCTGCAGACGGACTCTGGTGAAATCTGCATTTACTACATTTCTCTCCCTGTACCAGAATACCAGTGCTGTCTTTTTGTCCTCACTGACAGTCATCCATGCAGTTTCATTTCCCTCAAAAGGACTTTTCAGTCTGTAGAATGTTCCAAACTGGATCAGTTCTCTGTATTCTTTCATAAATGCGATCTGCTCTTTTACCTCGCTGATTTCCTCATCAGACAATTTATTCAGATCCAGCTCATATCCGAAAGTTCCGAAATAAGCTACATTTGCTCTTGTATGTAACGGAGTTCTGCGATTCAGCTGATGGTTCGGCACTACGGAAACATGGCTTCCGATGGAGCTTACCGGATAACACATGGTTGTGCCATACTGTATTTTCACACGCTCTGCTGCATCTGTATCATCACTTGCCCATCCCTGAGGTGCATAGTAAAGAATTCCCGGATCAAAACGTCCGCCGCCGCTTGCGCAGGACTCAAAAAGGATCTGTGGAAACGCTGTATTTAATCTTTCATACAGATCATAAACTCCAAGAATATATCTGTGGAACACTTCTCCCTGACGTTCTGCCGGAAGTGCTGCAGAATAACATTCTGTGATGCTTCTGTTCATATCCCATTTAATGTAGGAAACTTTTGCCTCCGAAAGAATCTTATACATCATTTCATAAATGCAGTCCACAACCTCTTTTCTGGAGAAATCCAGAACATACTGGTTTCTGCCATGGCAGGAATGTCTCTCTGGTGTCTGCAGAATCCAGTCCGGATGTGCACGATAAAGATCAGAATCTTTATTGACCATCTCCGGCTCAAACCACAGACCGAATTTCATTCCCATTTCTTCAATCCTGTCTGCAATTCCCTTAATTCCACGTGGAAGCCGTTCTCCGTTTGCCACCCAGTCGCCAAGTCCTGCATAATCGTTGCTTCGTGCGCCAAACCATCCATCATCCAGTACAAATAATTCTACGCCACATTCCTTCGCCTTTGCTGCGATTTCCACCAGACGGTCTTCTGTGAAATCAAAGTAAGTAGCTTCCCAGTTATTATTCAGGATTGGTCTTGGACGGTCTCGCCAGTAGCCTCTGGCAAGTCTCTTCTGATACAATTTGTGGAAAATCTGGCTCATTCCGTTTAGTCCCTGGTCAGAAAATACAACAACTGCTTCCGGAGTCTGAAAGCTTTCGCCACAGTCCAGCTTCCAGTCAAAATTCTGTGGATGAATACCCACAGTGACGCGGGTCGTATCATGTGTATCCACTTCAGCCTGCATTCTGTGATTTCCGCTGTATATCAGACTGAATCCCATTACTTCACCGGCATTCTCTGTCGCTGACGGACGGCGCAGTACAATAAATGGATTATGTTCATGAGAGGAATTTCCTCTGATGCTTCCTACTGACTGGATTCCCTGCTCCAGCCTGCGTTCTTTCACATGACGTTCTCTGGACCATGCGCCTGAGAACTGCATCCAGACATAATCTTTATCCGGCAGATCCAGACTGAGACTCATTGCACTTAAAAGATGTACCGGTGATACCCCCTCGTTTGTAAGTCTGGCACTTCTGGTGATGATTCCTCCATGCGAGAAAATAGTATAAAGCAATTCCAGAACAATACCGGTTACTTTATCTTTCAGTTTTACACATAAAGTCTGCGCTTCTTCGTCCTTCTCCGTGTAAGTAGCCGGAAGTCCCTGAAGTTTTGGTTTACCATTAATGATCGTGTGACTGACATATGTAAAATCTGAAATTCTGCTGCCATTTTCCTGCAGGATTTCCACTGCCGGCTGGCGGTAATCGGAACTTCCATATACCGGATATTCCAGTTTCAGATGCTCCAGTGAAAATTTTCGGTTTTCTTCATATACGCAGGCAGTCATTGGCCTTTGTTTCATTTCAAGAAGATAGGAAAAGTCTTCTCTGTCATGAATTTTTTTGCCAAAATAGAGATTTCCAAGATGTCCGTTTGAAAGTACCGTCATAATATAACTGATGTCATTGTTGTATAAATGGAATGTTTTTGAACTTTCGTGATAAATAATGCTCATAATTCTTCCTTTCTATAGTAAGTAATTCAGGAAATACTACAATCAAAAGCAACCCCTTAATATTCATCTTATCTACAGTTATGTAGACTTACGATCAGGTATCCACCACGGAACTTTGTACTCTGATGGGCTCTAATGGGCTGGATTAAGATGTATTATTTTAGATGATTACTATGATTTCCTTGTCCTGCTTATTATAAAAAAGTTTTTCTTTATGTGTTATGGCATTATGTTCATTAAAACCCTCAAAATGTTATCGATTTATAAGTTTTTCCAGATCTTCTTTTGTAATTTCCAGCTTTCTGCGGTTCTCATTTCTGTAGTGTCTGCGAAACTGTGTAGGCGTTAAATCTGTTTCCTGTTTAAAAGCCCGGGTAAAGCGCTCCGCATTTTCATAACCGCACGACTTTCCTATAGATTCTACGGACAGATCCGTAAGTACAAGCAATTCTCTTGCTCTTGTAACACGGTATTTCTGCAAAAAATCTTTGGGAGAAATATGAAGTTCTTTCATGAAAATTGTATACAGATAGCTGCGGTTCACGTTTAAATGCTCTGCAAGTTCCTGTACGCCGAAGCCACTGGCATATTCATTTTTTATAAATGCCATGGCTTCTTTGATATATTCTCCATACCCGTTTTCTTCTCCATATTTCTTCTCTTTTGAATTGCCAAGATAGGCATCGATCACCACATCTTTGGTAAGAACTGAGAAGAAATCATATAATCGCCCCTGCAGATAATACAGATTTGAGGTAGTCATTTCTGTATGTTTCAGCATATCAAGCACAATTTTCTTTAATTCTTCCCCACTTTCTGAATGAAAGATCAACTGCTCGCTGTTTAATCCGATATCCCGGATATATTTTCCGGCATTGTTACCGCCTACTCCAATCCAAAGATAGCTCCACGGATCATCTTTATCTGCCTGATAGAATGTCTGTGTACCCGGTTCGATCAGAAATCCCTGGCCTGCAGTAAGATAATGTTTCTGCCCGGATGCCTGGTACATTCCCTTTCCTTTCACTACAAAGTGGATCAGATAATGTGGACGCGATGCCGGGCCATAGCAATGCAGCGGTCCGCATTGTGCGTAGCCGCTGTAGCTTAAATAGAACTCTTTAAATTTAGGTTCCTGTAATTGTAAGACATAAGAATCTTCCATAATTATTTCTACTTCCTGCTACTGTTTACCTCATTTTCTTATCTCTTAATCTTATAATGCCAGAGAGCATTCGTCAATCTTCTTTAGCTCTTCTTCAGTAAATGGTGCACTGTTTAACACTTTCAGGTTTTATTAATTTTCCATTTACTCTATTTTGTTAGTTTCCTGAAGTTTCTGCATCTCTTCCAACGGCATATCGAAAAAAGCAGCTATTTCCTGCTCACTTTTTCCATTTCTTAATGCTCTGTCTATTAAATTTTTCTGTCCTTTTATTTCTCCTTTTCTCTCTCCCCGTGCTTCTCCCAGCATTTCCGCCTCTTCTCTTATCTCATCAATCGCTGTACGCATATTCTGCTTCTCCTTTCTTTCATCTACATTCAGATTAGCATTTGTAAGCTCATTTAGCATCATCACTGTCTTAGTTTCCATTTCATGGAATCCTGAATCGTTTTCTATAACTTCTTTTAGTTTCTTTTTATCTTTTGAATATTTGAGAAATAATAAAACCTCTCTTAGATCTGTCGTAAAATCTTCGAATTCTTCATCATTCATTTCTGCCGGTGCGATCAGATTAATCTTATAATCCGGCACCATAGATAATAATTTCTCATCTGTAGTTTTGAACATCTCGTGTAGTCTTCTTGGTCCATCCCATTTGTCGGCTCCAAAATAAATCACAAGTGTAACAACCGGAATCAATATATCGTCCCTATAGAATCCTGACAAATATTCTCCTGCTGTTCCTTTCCTGCCTTCTCTTCGATGTTTTCTGGCTGTTTCATCTACCTGTGAAGCATATTCCAGTGCATCATATACCATATCTTTTACGGGCATTGCATAATGCACTTCTGACTGATTCTCCACACCCAGTAAGACATAAACCGCCTGCCCATCTTCCATTGTATGAAGAATCTTTAATTCATCCCTGTATTTCTGTATCGGATACGAAATCTTTCTTTTTTCATCATTCCCATACAGTACTGACAATTCTGTTGTATCTACTGTATGTAGCATCTCAGGATTTATTTTCTTTTTTCCCTGATAAATTAAATGATTGAATGCATCTGCGAATACTTGTGTATTCTTCATATAATCTTTCGTAAGAGTGTCCTTTTTTCCCATATGATGATTCCTCCTGCGAACTGGGAGAAATCACTATGTAAATCTGCTCTCTGAAATCCCCCTGCTTTTTAATTGTGATAGTTTAAGCATTGAGATTTCCTGCTGATTGCCAGAATGGCAGAAATGCATATAGACAGGCTTTACACCTGACAGATAATAGAAATAAAATGCTTAAGTTGATATTAGCACAGTACGGTCTATTTTTCCAGTATTTCCTATAAGTTTATAATCTTTTTATAAAAATAAAAAGCCATTCCCAGTTTTTAACTGAAAACAGCTTTTCATTAATCAAACTTGGTTATATTCCCTTAAAACTAAAAGAGAATTCTATCTTTCCTTCTGCATTCAGCAGATATTCCGGATGGGTGTATGCGCCCCAGCTGTCGTCACCGCCGATTCCCATCTGGCCTTTGGCTACACGGATCACAGTGTAATGGATCTGCGGAAGTTCATATGGATGCATGGCATTTTCCATCTCGTGTGGAGTGTATGGAAGTGCAGAGAACATCATTGGTTCTTTATCCATTTCAAAGCGGATTCCTCTGCCTTTACGGTCTGTGATGGACGCCCAGCGTACTTCCTCTTTTGCGCCACATTCCTGCGGAACCATGTATTTTGCCATGTTATCCTCAACAAGGTTCTGGTAAATGCCAAGTTTTGCACCTTTTTTACGGTCTGCATAGGTTTCGGCTTCGCCCAGTCCGTACCATTGTACATGGTCATAGTCAGCATTAAACTTAAAGATCACACCAAATTCCGGCATATCACCAAGTTCATTTACAGGGTCATAAGTTAAAGTTGTTGTTACTTTTCCATCACCGAATACTTCGTAAGTGAGCTGACACTCACTGGCTGGTGTGGTTGGCATCAGATAAGTGAATGTTACTTTTACGGAAGTGTCAGTTTCCTCCGCCTGCGGTAAGGTAGATGGGCCATACGCACCTTTGCGGTATTCCTTATGGCTCAAATACATACTGGCGATTTTCCACTGTGCGTAGCGCATCTGCATGAGATTTCCACAGTCATTGTCTGTAGGTGCACGCCAGAAATTTGGTTTCGGAATTGCTTCGATCATCTCTTTGCCTGCATATTTGTAGGAAACAAGACCTCCGTTGAGAACGGAGAACATCACCTCGAAGTGTTCGCCGCGGACACCGATATTGTGTGTGCTTCGGATGATCTGTGGCTTCTGAGGAAGTTTTTCTGCAATAGTTTCTTCAACCTGATATACATACTGTCCAAATGCAATCTCATGACCTGCAGGTGCCCATACTTTGTCCTCTTTCAGATGGAAAGAAACGGTAACTGCATATTCTCCCGGATTCTCTGCTTTTCCAAATGGAAGTTTGTATTCTTTTTCGTTCAACGGCTCTACTGCTGTTTCCAGAGTCTCTGTGCAGATTACTTTTCCATTCTTTGCAAGTGTCACTTTGCAGTCGAAAGTATCTGTGTTTACAAACAGGTTCTTGTTGATCACTTTTACGCTATCTGCTGTCACTTCTGCTGTAATGTTCTGGTAGTTAAATTTCACTTCCTGCATCTTCGTGGATGCCTCGCGGTCACCACCGTAGGCGATTCCATTGCCACTGAAATTATAATCAGTCGGACGTTCTCCGAAATCTCCGCCATATGCCTGGAACTCTTTTCCGTAACGGTCTTTTTTATAAATGGACTGGTCAATGTAATCCCAGATAAATCCACCCTGATATTTCGGTTCCGTGTCTGTCAGGTCTGTGTATTTATGCATGGCCCCGCAGGAATTTCCCATTGCGTGAGTATATTCGCAGCAGATAAATGGCTTGCTGCTGTCTTTTGCAAGAAATTCTTTAATCGCTTCCACAGATGGGTACATCTGACTTTCCATATCGCTGGTATCATTGTAACTGCGGTCATGGAAAAGTCCCTCATAATGCACCAGGCGGGTCGGGTCATTTTTACGGAAAAGCTGAGACATTTCATAAATATCTTTTCCACCAAAAGATTCATTTCCACAAGACCAGATCAGGATCGCAGGATGGTTCTTGTCTCTCTGGTACATGGAATTTGCACGGTCGAGCATCATGTCCAGCCATTCTGGTTTATTATGCGGAACAATGTGCGTATAATCTTTTGTAATCTCTGCCACATCCCAGGAGCCATGAGATTCCAGGTTTGTCTCATCGATCATGTAGATGCCATATTCATCGCAAAGCTGATAGATCAGAGATGCATCCGGATAATGGCAGGTACGGATTGCATTGATATTGTTCTGTTTCATCGTGCGGAGATCTTTACGAAGTTCCTCTTCGGAAACATGTCTGCCGCTAACAGAGCTGAACTCATGACGGTTTACTCCCTTGAACACGATGCGTTTTCCGTTCAAAGTCATAATTCCGTTCTTCATCTCGAAACGGCGGAAACCGACCTTCTGCGGGATCACTTCCTGAAGACTTCCTGCTTCATCATAAAGTTCGATTGTAAGATCATAAAGCTGCGGATCTTCTGCACTCCATAACTCCGGATTATTGATTTTCCATGTAAAATGATTTTCTACTGTTCCACTGCATCTTGTTTTCTGTACATAAACTTCCTGAACATTGTCTGCCGAATTTTCTATTTCAGAGCCAGTTCCCATGAGTACTTTTCTTTCTTCCAGTACACACTCTCCATCTTTTTCAAGACTGAAAACAATACTTCCCTTTCCCCACGTTTTTACTTTCACTTCCAAATCTGCCACATCCAGATTTTCTTCCGGGATTGCACGGATCTGAAGGTCATATGCATGAGTATCCGGTACTGTGTAAAGATATACATCTCTGTAAATTCCAGAAAAGCGGAAAAAGTCCTGATCTTCACACCAGCTGCTGGAAGTCCATTTGAATACCTGTGCGGCCAGTTTATTCTGACCTTCCTTTACATAATCGGTTAATTCAAATTCTGACGGTGTAAAAGAATCTTCGCTGTAACCAACGAATGTTCCGTTCAGCCACAATACAAGTCCGCTCTCTGCACCCTGGAAGGAGATAAACAGTCGTTTTCCTTTCATCTGCTCCGGCACTGTAAAATATTTCACATAACTTGCCACCGGGTTAAATCTCTCCGGAATCTCGCCCGGATTGATTTCCTCATGGCCTTCCCACGGATACTGAACATTTGCATACTGAGGTGCATCATATCCTTCCATCTGGATATGTGCCGGTACATGAATATCATCCCAGTCATAACAGCAGTAATCCTCTTTCTCAAATCCCTGGATTGTGCTTCTGTAATTACGTGCATAATGGAATTTCCATAAACCATTCAGGCTCTGTCGGAAAGAAGTATTTTCTCCTTCCTGTATAGCAGCCTGCATCTCTTCCACATTTTTATAATATACATGATCTGAATGAGCTTCCATTCGGTTATCACAGAAATATTGCGGATCTTTTACTTTTGAATAGTCAAATGTATTCATCCTGTTCCTCCTCATCGTTCGTTTTCTTGCAGTTTTTGCTTCCCTTTGTAATTCCGATTATAACATCATCGTTTTTCCTATAGTTTGCATATTCGACTATATAGTGCTTATTTTCGGCCTTTATATAAATCTGCCATACACTTAAATTTTACATCCCTGCAATCAGATTTGCCGGCTTACCTACCATCCTTCTTCTGTCTGAATATCAAATTTAAGAAGCTGCTGCTCATAATTCTCTCCCCGTTTTCTCCACTCGGCAGGTGACATCCCAACCATCTTCCGAAAATTCCGGTTAAAAGTAGAATCTGCCGCAAATCCACATTCTGTGGCAATATCTGTAACGGACTTATCCGTTTTTTTCAGATATTCACATGCAGTCCGTATCCTTACCAGATTCACATACTCTGCCGGACTCATATGTACATATTTTGAAAAAAGCCTCCTGAAATGGGATTCACTCAGATGACAGTTCGCAGATAACCGTGCAATCTTAATGTTCTCCCTGTAATGGTCTGCGATATAGTCCAGTGTATCCGAAATAATCCGCATACTGCGGCTTTGTTCTTCATAGATCATCTCCTGTTCAGGAGTTCTGTTCAGCCGGGCGATCTGCACCAGCAAAGCCATCAGAATTCCTGCTGCCTCCTGCAGATAAAATTCCTCCTCATTACGCATAATATCCATAATCTTGATAATACACTCCGCAATAAACGGCTGCTCTTCTTCCTTCATAAACAACGCCCTGGAGTTAATCCTGCGTATCATTTTTTCTGCCTGCATCGGTGTCTCACAGTTTTTTCTCAGAAATCCCTCCACATCAATAAACAGATATTCCCATTTGCAGACTGTATTTTCCCTGCTGTTCGTTGTATGAGGAAACTTCTCCGGAATCACAGAAAACTCCCGTCCTGAAAAAGACCACTTCTCCTCATTCAGGGTAAGAATTCCCTCCCCATAATAACAAAAACCGATTTCCATAAAATTGTGAAAATGCAGATCATCCACACCCGTTCCATAATTCAACACCCAGCGTTCTCCAAGAAGCGGCAAAATCGGACTTCCAGCCGGCATATAATAATAGCGTAATTCTATTTTAGGTTTCCTTTTTTTCATGTTTGTTTACCCCAATCACTGTACTGCTATCCACAAATAATATTTATAATTTTACCATAAAAAAACAAAGTTCCAATCTCTTTTTATGTCTTCACTCTCAGCTACCAGTACCCAGCGCAGAAAAATAGTTTCTTTCATGTGCATTTGCAGGATACTTAGATATTCTTAGCTGCCAAAAATCTGCGTTATGAGCCATCAAGGTCACTGTCTGAGCGTCAGCGAGTTTGACCTTGATGGCTCATGGTTTTAGCAGATTTTGAGCAGCTTAGAATATCTTAGTGTCCGAAACCGCACATGAAAGAAACTATTTTTCGTCGCGTCCCTCTTGACACACAAAAAAAGGACAGGCACTTCCCACCTGTCCTTTCATCATCTGTATCTTATTCGCTCTTAGCTTCCTTCTCTTCCATTCTGGAGAACACCATCTCATAACCATCATTACCATAATTTAATGAACGATTCACACGACTGATCGTTGCAGTGGAAGCTCCGGTCTTTTCTGAAATATCAAGATATGTTCTTTTGTCCATCAGCATCTTGGCAACTTCAAAACGCTGTGATAAAGAAAGAAGTTCATTGATCGTGCATACATCCTCAAAAAAAGTATAGCATTCTTCTTTATCCTTCAGGCAAAGAATCGCTTCAAAAAGCTGATCCACAGCCTCTGTTCTGATCTTTTTACTCATTTTCCTGCTCCTTTAGAACCCTGTTTTTCTATTCTTTCAATTCTTCACTCGACGGACATATGTATTTAGAATGTCCGTATCATATTTCTGACAGTGATATTTTACCACGTTAAAACATAAGAAGCAAGCGTTTAACCATAAAGAAATCAGAGATTTTCAGATTTTATTAAAATAAACTCTCCATGAACAGTAAATCCTCTTCTATATCGACCATTTTCGACACATATCAGAATTTACGATTCACATATTTCCTGATTGCATCCACAGAACGATTCAGCACCAGCTCTTCCGGAAAATCCAGTTTTGTCAGCAAATCTCTGGCCAGATCAAACTCCCCGATCAACAGGTCAAAATGCGCATCACTGTCCATCACAACCGGAACCTGATACTTCATGCACAAATTCAGCATCACTGTATCATTCTCCACCGCATTCTCACGTGTACAGTCAGGATCCATAGAGTGATTATTCAATTCCAGAACCTTACCATATTCCTTTGCTCCCTGAACCAGAGCTTCATAATCAATCTCATATCTCCCATCATCCGGATGCCCGATAATATTCACATAAGGATTCTTCATCACATTCAGATACGCCTCTGTATTCTCAAGCTTAGATGCCGGCTTCATACACGGAGTATGCAGACTCGCGATCACCACATCCATACCAGAAAGCGTTTTCTCCCCCAGATCCACAGTCCCCTGCGAATCCAGAATATTCACCTCAGATCCCAGCAACAGCTGAATCCCATACATCTCCCTCGGCACAACCTTAAGATTGTGAAAATAAAACTTATGACAAGTCCCCGGCATACTCGGCGCATGCTCCGTAATCCCCAGAAGCTCCAGTCCCTTATCCGATGCCGCCTTCGCCATCTCCCTCAAAGAACAATATGCATGACCACTTGCTACTGTATGTGTATGTAAATCTAACACCGAATTATATTTCATAATCTATCTCCTTATTTCGTAAAAAATCTTCTTTCACATTATACTTCCATCCCCCAACATTCCACAAGCACATTTATACAAGAATTTACACTGTTCAGTCAAGCGGATATTCGCAATCCGCTTCGCTACGTGGCTCTACACCAAATAACTGCTCCGCAGTTTATCAGAAGGCGCTTGCACGCCTCCTGATACAAGCAAGTCCCCACCCACTGCTTATTGCTTTTCGCAATTGAAGCAGGTGACTTACTTGATTTTGTTAAACAGCATAGAAAAATAATCTCTTTAGTGTCCGAAACCGCACGCGAAAGAGAATATTTTTCTATGCGTCCCTTAATGCCAAAAAACAGAGCCTGCATCTCTGCAAGCCCTGTAAAAATTTCCCTTTCAAGGAGGAGGAATTCAAAAATTTTATTTTACAATAAAGGATTTTCTCTTACTTACAACATCAAAGATAACTGCTGCCAGAAGAACAAGACCCTTAACAACTTTCTGAATATTCTGGTCAATACCCATAATACTCATACCTAAGTTCAAAACACCCATCAAAAGAGCACCAATAATAACTCCAGGAACAGTACCGGTTCCGCCATAAGCAGAAGCACCACCAATGAAACAGGAACCAATCGCATCCATCTCAAAGTTTGTACCAGCCTGCGGATTAGCAGAATTCAGACGAGCCATAGTAACCATACCTGCGATAGCTGCCAGAAGACCCATATTTAAATAAGCCAGGAAATAAACTTTATTAGTATTGATACCGGAAAGCTTAGTAGCCTTTTCATTACCACCAACTGCATAGAAATAACGTCCTGTAGTTGTCTTGGAAGCAATGTATGTATAAATCGCAATAATAACAGCTACCCAAACCAGAGAGTTCGGAATACCTTTATACTGAGCCAGACGGAACATAAATGCCAGAACAACTGCACAGATCAGAACCATCTTAATCGCTGCGCCGCCAAAAGCTTCTACACTATAACCTTTCTTAGCACGGTCTGCACGATTCTTCATAACAAGTAAAACATAAACAATACAAACGATAATACCAACTGCAAAACATGTAACATTAAATCCTTCTTTTCCAAAAAAATCCGGAATGTAGTTATTAAACAGTCCCAGGTAAGCATCCGGCATTGGCGCCAGTGTCTGTCCCTGAAGAACTACGTTTGATAAACCACGGAATGCAAGCATACCTGCGAGAGTTACGATAAACGGTGGGATTCGTACATAAGCGATCCAGAATCCCTGCCATGCACCGATCGCAATACCTGTGATCAGCATAACAAGCATTGTAAGATATGGATTCATATTATTGAGAACCATCATCTTACCGCCGACTGCTGCAACGAAACATACAACAGAACCAACAGAAAGGTCGATGTTACCACCGGTTAAGATACAGAACAACATACCTGTTGCAAGGATAAATACATATGCGTTCTGGGCTACAAGGTTATTTACGTTCTGCGGCAGAAGCATAACACCTTTAGTGTTTGCTGTAAACATGATGACTACCAGAACCAGAACGATCACCATGGTATATTTCTTTAATATTTCTGAAAAACTAAGCTTTTTCTCCATCTTCTTTACGCTCCTTTTCCTGATTTTACGATCTTGGACATGATCAGCTCGGATGTTGCCTCTTCTTTGCTGACCTCACCTACGAACTTGCCCTCATTCATGATATAGATTCTGTCTGACATTCCCAGTACTTCCGGAAGTTCAGAAGAAATCATGATAACAGATTTTCCTGCTGCAACCAGATCGTTGATAATACAGTAAATTTCGTACTTTGCACCTACGTCAATACCACGGGTAGGTTCATCCAGAATCAGAATATCCGGTTCTGCGAACATCCATTTCGCAAGAAGGACTTTCTGCTGGTTACCACCACTTAAGTTACCTACATTCTGCTCAACAGATGGACATTTTGTTTTCAGTTTTTTTCTGTATTCTTCGGCTATCGCATACTCTTTATCTGCATCAATAACCTGTCCATTGCTGATGCCTTTCATGTTTGCAAGTGATGTGTTCATTTTGATGGATTTGGAAAGGATCAGTCCATTTCCTTTTCTGTCTTCTGTAACATAAGCAAGTTTATTATCGATTGCTTCCTGTACAGTATTGAGTTTTACTTCTTTTCCGTTCATAAAGATCTGACCGGAAATCTTGGTTCCGTAGCTCTTTCCGAATATACTCATGGCAAGCTCTGTACGGCCTGCGCCCATCAGTCCTGAAATACCAACTACTTCACCTTTATGTATTTTGAATGATACATTGTCTACTACTTTACGTTCTGAGTACAATGGATGGTAAACAGTCCAGTTCTTAACTTCCATAGAAACATCACCGATTTTTACATCAGGGCGTTTCGGGAATCTGTCTGTCATCTCACGGCCAACCATACCCTGAATGATACGCTGTTCTGAGAAATCATCTACTTTCTTATCCAGGGTTTCAATTGTAGAACCATCACGGATAACTGTAATCTTATCCGCTACATAAGAAATTTCGTTTAATTTATGGGAAATGATGATAGATGTCATTCCCTGTTCCTTAAACTTCAGCAGCAGATTCAGCAAAGCCTGGGAATCGTCCTCATTCAAAGACGCTGTCGGCTCATCCAGGATCAGGAGTTTTGCATGCTTCGCCAGCGCTTTTGCAATTTCTACCAACTGCTGTTTACCTACACCAATATCCTTGATCAAAGTTCTGGAGGATTCCTCCAGTCCTACTATTTTCAAATATTTGTCTGCTTCTCCATAAGTCTCATTCCAGTTGATGGAGAAGGATTTTCCTCTTTCATTTCCCAGGTACATATTCTCGCCGATGGTCATATACGGAATCAGCGCAAGTTCCTGGTGAATGATTACAATACCTTTTTCTTCACTGTCTTTGATTGTATTGAATTTACAGATTTCACCGTTATAAATAATGTTGCCTTCATAACTTCCATACGGATAAATACCACTTAATACATTCATCAGGGTAGATTTTCCGGCGCCATTCTCACCTACCAGTGCGTGGATCTCGCCTTCTTCTACCTGAAGATTTACATTATCAAGTGCCTTAACACCGGGGAATGTTTTGGTGATATTTTTCATTTCCAATAATACTTTCGCCAATTGTATCCCTCCTAATATCTAATATCTAATATTTACATAATGACTGCTCCGCAATCATTATATTCCTTACCTTTTGAGATTAACAGGCGGGGTAAACCCGCCTGTTATTGTTTTTATTTTGTTGTGATAATCACGGAAACCTCTCACATGCCATAACCTGCTTCGCAAGTTATTCAGTCGCACATTTCAGGGTCGCAAATATGTGACAATTACTGTAAATCTGCTTCTGTATAGTAACCGGAATCGATGAGCAGTTCTTTGTAGTTGCTTGCATCAGCGAATACGGGCTCACACAGATAAGAAGGAATGACACCGGTACCATTATCATAAGTTGTGGTATCGTTTACGGGTGCCTCGCCGCCCTTCATGACAGCGTCTACCATCTCTACAACCTTGGATGCCAGAGTACGGGTATCCTTGAAGATGGACATGGACTGCTTACCGGAGATCATGTTCTTTACGTTGGGCTTATCACAATCCTGACCGGTAATGATAGGCCATTCGCCGGTGTAGTTTGCTTCCAGGGAATTGGTAACACCCAGTGCAGTAGAGTCGTTGGAGCACAGAACAGCATCCAGCTTTGTTCCGTCTGCATAGTTTGCGGAAATGATAGCGTCCATTCTGGACTGAGCGGTCTCAGTAGACCAGTTAGCGGTTGCAACTGTTTCGAAATCGGTCTGTCCGGACTTAACTACCAGCTTGCCTGCATCAATGTAGGGCTGCAGAACATCCATAGCACCGCCGAAGAAGAATCTTGCATTGTTGTCGCCGGGGTCACCGGTTACCAGCTCAATATTGAAAGGTCCTGCTGCATTGTCCAGATCCAGCTGGTCTCTGATGTATTCACCCTGCTTGGTACCTACCATGTAGTTATCAAAGGTTGCATAATAGGTAACTGCATCGGAGTTCATGATCAGACGGTCATAAGCGATAACAGGAATGTCTTTTTCCTTTGCCTGCTCCAGAACAGTTCCCAGGGAATCACCATCGATAGATGCGATAACTAACATCTGGCATCCGGAGTTGATCATGTTCTCGATCTGGGATACCTGCGTAGGAATGTCGTTGGATGCATACTGCAGATCCACTTCATAGCCTGCTTCCTTCAGCTGAGCTTCCATGTTGGTACCATCCTGGTTCCATCTCTGCAGATCCTTGGTAGGCATTGCTACACCGATCTTACCGCCTTCTGTTGTCGTGGTGCTGGCAGTGTCGGTGCCGGCAGTGTCATCTGTTTTCGCTTCTGCAGATGTTTCTGTTTTGTTTTCTGTTGCCGGTGTGGATGCCTGCTGTCCCCCATTGGATCCACATCCTGCAAGCATCGTAACAGCCATAGCCGTTACCAGAAGTGAGCTTAATAATTTCTTCCTCATAAAAAGTAACCTCCCTTATTTGGTTTGTTTTTGTTGCTAAATAGAGAATATCATAAATCCTATAGCATGATTTTACGACCTTCTGTACTTTTCCGTCCTATTCAGAGGACAAAAATAAGCTGTGCTAGCAATATCTTGTCTGCCGGCACAGCTTTGTCACCAAATTTTTCCTATTGTGTTTTTAGAATCTATCTCTTTTCCCCATTTTCAAAGTAAATCCAATATTATTTGGGCATTTCCGAGGGAATGTTCAGATAAACATCCTCTTTTAAGTGAAATCCGCTTCCGATGATCACATCATTCATATTGTTTTTATCCACACTGATTGGTTCCAGACCAATGTACGGAACTTCATACTTTCCATTCTCTATGGTTACCGTATCTCCTTCCGGCAACGGCTCTCCCTTTGCCAGAAGCACCGCACACTCCGCTGCCTTCTGCGACATTTTTTCCACCGGTTTGTAGACTGTCATGACCTGTGTCCCCTCGACGATGCGCTGGCACGCTTCCAGGTCGGCATCCTGCCCCACTACCATAATATCTCCTGCCAGTCTCTTTTCTTTCAGAGCATGTACCACTTTGCTTGCCAGATCATCATTGCCGCACATAATGGCATCTGCCTCCGATACAACATCCATATGCTCATAGATATATGCCCCGGCAAGTTCCGCTTTCCAGCCATCTGCATGCATAGAATCCAAGATCGTCACCTGATTATCCTCCATGACCTTGCGAAAGCCCTTTTCCACCATGGCAACGTTGCTGTCCACGGCAGAGCCTCCCAGCATCAGCACATTTCCGCCGGCCAGACCGTTTTCCAACAGTGCCTCTCCCATCATGGTGCCTACTCTTTCGTTGTCAAACGAGATATACAGGTCAATATCTGTATTCTGTAGCAGTCTGTCATAAGCAATGATCTTAATGCCGGCATCTTTCGCCCTCTGCACTTCCTCTGTTAATCCTTTGGAGTCAATGCATATCACAACGATCACATCCATTCCTTTGTCGATGAAGTAATTGATCTGCTTTTTCTGCTGCTCCAGATCACCGTTCGCATTCTGGACATTCACTTCCGCTCCCAGTTCCTTTGCCGTTGAAACGAAAATGTCACGATCCCTCTGCCATCTTTCAATGACAAAAGAATCAAAACTCATGCCGATCTGAATCTTATCATTTTCCGCGACCTCTCCCTGATTTTTTCCGGTCTCCAGATTTCCGCAGGCACACAGCAATAACATCATCACCAGAAGCCACGCAACACATATCCATCTCTTTTTCTTATACATTGCCCTGTTCCTGTCCCTTTCCACGGTTTTCCTTGTACTCTGTCGGTGTCACGCCCACGTTCTTCTTAAAACTGCGGCTAAAATAATTCGGATCCGAATATCCGGTTCTGGCACAGATTTCTTTCATGGAGCACTCTGTCGTCTGCAGCAGTTCTTTTGCCTTGTCCATCCTTAAATTGGTCAGGTACTCGATAAAGTTTTCCCCGGTAGTTTCTTTGAATAGTTTACTGAAATAATACGGGCTGATATTTACCTCTCTGGATACATCATCCAGGGAAATGTCTTTGTGATAGTTATTCTTAATATAATTTTTCGCCGTCTCGATAATGCTGCCCGACTTTTCTTCCCTTTTATTCAGAACGTTCCGGCAGGCTTCCTTCACTTTTTCCAGGAACCATGTTTTCATGGCCGCCGGTTCCGCTATTTCCATCACCTGCGGCAGATACTCCGCACGGGAATTCAGCTGATAGATCATACCACCTTTTTCATAGGCAATGTGCTCTGACCACAGGGCAAATTCCAGCACCTTAAGCCTCATATTCATCAGATCGGAACCACTATCCACCATCCAGTCAAAAAATGCCGATGCCGATGCGGAAGCATTGTCAATGTCGCCATCCTCGACTTCCGCAAAAAGTTTTTTCTCCAACTTCACCGGATAATTTCCACCATATTCGCATTTGATCGGCAGGTCATCCACATGTGCCACACTGCCGGTGGTCGCCACCAGTGCATTCAGCGCCTCCGTATAAGATTCCGAAGCCATCAGAAAATCTTTCGGTTCTCCGATGCCGATGCGGAAGCTGATATCCGTTCTCTTGCGCAGATATCTGGTGAGTTCTCTGGCTTTTTCAATGAGTTCGATACGCTCATTATAGTCCATCACATCTTTCTCATAAGGTACCAGCACTGCCAGTTTGTTTGCCATGACGGTACCCACAATACAGTCAAAATTTTCTTTCAGACAGTCCCTGACCTCCTGATAATGCCTCTGCATTCTGACACTGCTTCCCACCGCATTCGTCATGTGGTTTCCCTGCTGCTCATCCCCGCATACCACAGCGATCATGTAGGCATATTGCAGCGTGATCCCTAAAATTGACCGGTAATTCTCAATATCCTCGCGAAAATGCTCCTGTAATAAGATATTGTGGATCAGACCGCTTTCAATAATCGGTACGACCGTCTCCAGTTTTTCCTTGATCAACAACTCATTTTTGCGTTTCAGGCGCTCTGCATCGATTCGCTCCATTGCCTTCTGCAATGCTGCAATGATCCGGGTCTTCTCCATCGGCTTGGTAATGTACTCCATGACTCCCAGTTTGATAGCTTCTTTCGCATAATCAAATTTGTCATAAGCTGACATTACGATAAACACTGTATGATTATTGCTTCTCCGGATCTCTTTCATAGCATCGATGCCGTTGATTCCCGGCATCTGGATATCCATGACCGCAACGTCCGGACGGAAGCTCTCTGCCAGTTCAATCACACTTCTGCCGGTCTTGGCATACTGCACCTCACAGGTATCCTTGAATTCTTTTTCGATGATGAATTTCAGGGAATCGATCACGATTCCTTCGTCATCCGCCAGCATGATCTTATACATCCGTCTTTTCCCTCTCTTTTATCGGAAGATACAGGATTACTTCCGTTCCTTGATCTTTCCCGTCACTTAAAATCGTCATTACATCTTCGTTTTGCGTGAAAAGTTTTAATCTTGCGATAACGTTCCCCATCGCAATACCATTGGAACCGCCGCCTGACTGCTCTTCGTGATAATTGCCGCCAAGTACTTTTTCTATCGTATCCGGATCCATTCCGATGCCGTTATCCCGGATACTGATCCCCAGCGTATCTCCATCCACATGGTATACCTTCAGCCGGATCTTTCCCTCTCCGTTCATCTCTCTGATGCCGTGATTTACGGAATTTTCCACGATCGGCTGTAAGATCATGCTTGGCATGCAGCTGTCCAGCAGATCCTCCTCAATTTCTTTTCCATAATGGATATCCCCGGAAAAGCGGACATTCAGAATATAAATGTAATGATCCACCAGTTCCAGCTCTTCTCTGACCGTCACGATATCATTACTCTTTTTTACATTATAGCGGAAAAATTCCGCCACATTCTGTACATATTCATAGGTCCGGTCGGCGCCTTCCATCATGGCCAGCTGTGCTCCCGCATTTAACGTATTGAATAAGAAGTGGGGATTGATCTGCGCCTGCAGATACTTTAGCTGTGCATCCTTTAAGTGTGCCTCCATCAAAAGTTCTTTTTCCATTAATGAACGCCGGATTTCCATGCTCTCGCGCAGGCTTTCCAGATACTGTCTGATACTGATAAGCATCTGGTTAAATGCTCCCGTTACCACGCCGATCTCATCCTCCGACTGTACTTGTAACAGTTCGGTATCAAAGTTTCCGCCCGCTACTTCGTCAGCGGTTACCGCCAGATCCTTTAACGGACTGATGATCTCCCCGGTAAGCTTTACTACTATAGATACGCTGACCACAATGACGATGGATAATGCAATCACACTGACCATTTCGAAATTACGGAAAGCAGCCGACAGACGGCTGTAGTTCTCGGAGTTGCTGCGGAACTGTTCGTTGTTCAGACTGTAAATATAGGTATTGATATATTCATACATCTGTGTCGCGTTCTCGTACCGGACGCGGTATTTCTCTACATTTCTCCCACGCTTTGCCTCAATCGTCTGACTTACGAGATCCAGGTATTCTTCCGACATATGCCGGATACTGCGTTCCATTCTCTGAAAGGTGGCTCCCGTCACCCCATCGCTCATATCCTGCACCAGTTGGGAATATGTCTGTTCATTCCGGTAAAATTCCTCCAGGGAATCACTGGTCTTGGAATTCAGATAATCCGTCATACTGTCCTGCACCGCCATCAGTGCATCAGATACTTCGTTCAGCCGCAGATTCCCCTGATAGACCTTATCGATCTCCGAAGACATGCTGTTGATTCCCAGAAGCAATATCACCGTCACTGCAAATACTACCAGATTCGCCAATACAAAAATGCTGCTCATCTTCGCCTGAAGAGACAGCTGTCGAAATTTTTTCCTCATGCGTACCTCACTCTGTCGCTTCCTGCGCTTGTAAATATTCACCCACGTTATTCTGATCAATAATTGTGACATCCGCCGTAAAATACTGACTGGTATAGCCAAAACGATAGTACTCCTGCAAAGCATCCACGCAGAAAGCTCCCATCTGCTCCGTGTCTATCGAGATCGTTGCATTGACTACATTTCGCTCGATTGCTTTGAGTATCGTATCGGTATCATAATACCCTAAAATTGCGACCTCGCCCACGCAGTTGTAATCTACCACTGCCTGGTAGACACAGGTGGTGCTCAATTCGTTCAGGCAGATAATGATATCCGGCAGCTTTTCATTCATAAAAATATCCCGGATGGATTCCTCCACGGAAAAAGTATTCGTATCGTCCACGGTAATTAAGGAAAGTTCTATTTCCGGTCCCCGGATTTTCTCCTGTTCCAGTGCGTCCTGAATCCCGGAGCAGACAATATTTTGTGCCGAGTTCAGTGCATGGGCATTCACCAGTACCGCTACCGTCATGGGCGCGGTACTCTCACTGACAGAAGCCAGCTTCAATACCTGTCGTCCGTATTCCCTGCCCAGATTATAGCTTCCTACACCGACAAAGCTGCAGCGTGCACTGTGCGTATTGTCACCATACAGTGTCACCACAGGGATGCCCCGTTCTACTGCTTCGTCGATCATCTGTGACATCTCGTCGCTTTCATCCGATTCTACAAAAATACCGTCTACACCGGAGGACATGGCGATCCGCATAAGCTCTGCCCTCGTATACTCCTGGGACAGATGCTCGCCCAGCAGATCCACATATACATTCTCTTCCTGTCCGCGTTCAAAAGCTCCGCGGTATACGGACTGCCAGAAATCCGATTTGCGGTCTTCTGTGATCATCACATAATACCGGTCATATATTTCTCTGTCTGTTACTTTATGAAATCCCCGCACATAGGAACGAAAGATTACTGTGCATATCGAAATGACTATGATAGCAAAAGCCATAAACCCAATGACGATCCATTGTCCTTTATTACGGCCTGCTCTGTCAGTAGTACGGCTCATGTTTCTCCTCTCTCTCGCAGAAATCCGATTGCAGACTCCGCCCAATATAGATAACCATACCATAATAACGTGCCTTTTTCCATAAGACCACAAAAAAGTCCTCTTGTTTTGACAAAAATGCACTAAAAAATGCTACCTGCCATAGCTATCCCCATTTCCACGCATGCAAATATTGATGATTTGTCCACAAAAAATACGGAAAGGAAACTATCCCTTCCGTATTCTTACAATGTGCCTTACGCTGCGTGGCATACTTTACAGTCTTCCGTATAATTTTGCCATCTTATAAATCTTTTTCGCAAGCTTAGGATCCAAAGCTTCTTTATCCATGCGCCATTTCCAGTTGCAGCCCAGTGTGGACGGTATATTGATCCTGGCACTGCTGTCCAGTTCCAGATAATCCTGCATGGGGATAACCGCTGTATCCGCGCAGCTGGACAATGCCGCCCGGACGATCTCAAAGCAGAGCTTTTTATCATTCTTATGTCCCAGATACTTCTTCGCGAACTTCTTATCCTTCTCCGGCATGTTCTGCAGAAATCCTACCGTAGTATCGTTGTCATGGGTTCCTGTATAGACCACACAGTTTTTATCATAGTTGTGAGGCAGATATTCACTGTCATTTCCCGCATCAAAAGCAAACTGCAGGATCTTCATTCCCGGGTAACCTGTCTTCTTCACCAGACGGATCACGCTGGGGGTCAGGAATCCGAGATCCTCCGCGATGACCTTCTTTTTGCCCAGTTTCTTCTTCATCACAGCAAACAATTCATAGCCCGGTCCCTTCTCCCAGTGACCGTTCTGTGCCGTAGGATCTCCGTAAGGCACGAACCAGTACTCGTCGAATCCCCGGAAATGGTCGATACGGAGCACATCGTATAACTGATAGCAATATGCAATACGCTGCATCCACCATTCATAACCGGTCTTCTTATGATATTTCCAATCATAGAGCGGATTGCCCCACAACTGTCCGGTCTCCGAGAAGCAGTCCGGCGGGCAGCCTGCCACACCGGTGGGACGACCTTCCCTGTCTAACTGGAACAGCTTCGGATTCGCCCAGGTATCGGCACTGTCAAAAGCTACATAGATAGGAATATCTCCTACGATCTCTATGCCCTTTTTATTCGCATAAGTCTTCAGTTCTTTCCACTGTTTTGCAAACAGGTACTGTTGGAAGCAGTAAAATGCGATCTCATCCGAGAGCTTTTTGCGGTACTTGCGAAGCGCTGCCGCTTTTCTGAGACGGATATCCTCGTCCCATTCCATAAAGCAGACGCCGCCGAATGCATTTTTTACTGCCATATACAGGGCATAATCATCCAGCCAATAGGCATTGTCCGTGATGAACTTCTGATATTCCGGTGCATCCATAAGTCCCTGTTTTTTCGCATTCTCAAATGCGATCTTCAGGACTTTGAACCGGGACAGATAGATTTTCTCATAGTCCACGTAATGTTCATTGTCTCCGAAGTCATAACCGTCACAGATCTCCTTCGTCAAAAGCCCTTCTTCGATCAGAATCTCCAGATCGATATAGTAAGGGTTCCCCGCAAAAGTGGAAAACGACTGATAAGGAGAGTCTCCGTATCCGGTAGGTCCGAGCGGCAGGATCTGCCACAACCTGTTGCCGGACTTCTCCAGAAAATCCACAAAACGATAGCTTTCCCTGCCAAAGGTTCCGATCCCATATGCGGAAGGGATACTGGATACCGGCAGTAAAATTCCCTGTTTTCTTACGTTTTCTTTCATTGCTTTTGTATTCCTTTGATTTGATTAAAAAAATAACTATCCAGTACTTTGCCGTCGCTCTGAATAGTTACTAAAAAATGGAAGCAAGGGGGCTCGAACCCCTGACCTTTCGCGTGTGAGGCGAACGCTCATCCCGGCTGAGCTATGCTTCCGGGTACTGCAGCAATCTTCTGCCATCCTTATTATAGCACCGGCATTCGGAATTGCAAGTACTAACAAATGCGGTTAGTGGGATTTGAACCCACACGGGTAACCACTGGCACCTAAAACCAGCGCGTCTGCCAATTCCGCCATAACCGCTTACGTGTCCTCAAAAGAACACGCCTAATTATACTCTGCCACCCTTAAACTTGTCAAGCATCCTGCACGACTGGCTCTCCAATATGACAGATGACTTTACGGTAGATTCTTACCAAGAAATACGATGTTAACAGCACACTGGCTAACTCCGCAATGGGAAATGCCCACCAGATCAACGTCACTTCGCCACTCAGGGACAACAGTTTTGCCACCGGGAGCAGCACACACATCTGTCTGGCCACAGATACGATCATACTGTAGACACCGTTCCCCAATGCCTGGAATACACTTCCCGCCACAATACAGAACCCGGCGAACACAAAGCTCAGCGAAATAGTCTCCAGGGCAGGCGCTCCGATGGCGATCAGACTCTCCTCCGCATCAAACATGCGCATAAGCTGTGCCGGGAAAATATGCATCGCAAGTAATCCCACGAACATAATACCCACGCCATATGCCACACTGTGCTTGATCGTCTTAATTACACGGTCTTTATGACCGGCACCGTAATTATAGGCAATGATAGGCACCATTCCGTTATTCAGGCCAAATACCGGCATAAATACAAAACTCTGAAGTTTAAAATAAATACCAAATACCGTCTGCGCGGAACCGAATGCCGCCAGGATGAGATTCATACCGTAAGTCATCAGAGAACCGATGGCCTGTACAACTATGGAAGGCGCTCCCACCTTATAGATCTGTACAATCAGATGTCCGTTCGGTCGAAATCCTTTCATGGAAATATTCAGTTCCCGATTACATTTCAGATTAAATACCAGAGCAAGAATTGCAGCTATGATCTGCCCGATAACGGTAGCCACCGCCGCACCGGCGATCCCCATCCGGGGCATTCCGAAATAGCCGAAGATCAGGATCGGATCCAGAATAATATTAATTACCGCCCCGGTTCCCTGCGTGATCATGGTATAGAAAGTCTTACCGGTAGCCTGTAACAATCTCTCAAAGGTCGTCTGGAGAAAAATACCCATTCCCGCCACACAACAGATCGTCAGATACGTCACTCCGTACTCGCGTACTTCTAAGACTTCCGTCTGGCTGGCAAAAAAGGGGCGGCTCACCAGCAGACCGATCACCGCAAAAGCCACGTAGCTTGCAATCGCAAGAAAAATACCGTTTTTGGCAATAATATCAGCTTTCTCAAAATCCTTCTCTCCAAGAGTCTTGGACAGAAATGCATTGATACCCACTGCCGTTCCCACTGCTACGGCGATCATCAGGCTCTGGATCGGGAATGCCAGGGATACCGCACGAAGTGCGTATTCATTGATCCTGGAGACGAAGATGCTGTCCACGATATTGTACAGTGCCTGCACCAGCATGGAGATCATCATAGGCAGGGACATAGAGATCAGTAATTTGTCAATGGGCATGACACCCATTTTGTTTTCTTTGGTCTGCATAAAAGTGCTCCTTTCGCATAAAAAAAAGCCCCAAGCGGGGTTTTTGAGAATGGGAAAATGATGTATGTTGTCAGGATATCGTAACATCAAGTGAGGCATGGGGGATTCGAACCCCCGACAACTTGATTAAAAGTCAAGTGCTCTACCGACTGAG
>OLNF01000728.1_pt1 | contig 29441 bp, 27 predicted proteins | sample 1673061 | NCBI WGS metagenome assembly OLNF01 (sample SAMEA3136751, study PRJEB25190) | human gut metagenome
AATCGACCTCCTTGTGCATACATTTACTGTGAATTTCTTGACAAGAATTATAGCCCCATTTGGGCAAAAATGCAAGGGGATATTGGGACAAGCTCGCAAATCTGTGCAAAAAATCCCCGCCGTTTGGCGGGGATTTCGAGCGGGGAAATGCGGTCTTATTTGCTTTCCGCGCGGGCGGCCTTGGCCGGCAGCGGGACCTGCGCGAGGACGACGGCGAGGAACATCAGCACGCAGCCGAGGTATTCGCGCGGGGTCATGCTCTGGTGCAGGATGATCGCGCCCGCGATGACGGCGAACACGCTCTCGAGACTCAGCAGGATGGTGACGACCGTGGGGTTCGAGCCCTTCTGTGCGAGGATCTGCAGGGTGTAGCCCACGCCGCACGAGAACACGCCCACATACAGCAGCGGCAGCGCGCACGAGAGCAGGGCGGCGGCATCGACGTGCTCGAAAAACGGGATGCACACGCCCGACCACAGCGCCGCGAACAGAAACTGCACGCAGCTGAGCTTCACCCCGTCGCACGTGGCGCTGAAGCGGTCGATGACCAGGATGTGCACGGCAAAGCACACCGCGCACACGAGCACGAGCAGGTCGCCCGCGGCGAGCCGGAAGCTGCCCTTGATGCACAGCAGGTACAGCGCCGCGACCGACAGCGCGACCGCGACCCACACCGGCAGGCTGACCTTGCGCTTGAAAAACAGGCCGAACAGCGGCACGAGCACCACATACAGCGCCGTGAGAAAGCCCGCCTTTCCGGCGTCCGTCCCGGCGACGATGCCGGCCTGCTGAAAGTTCGAGGCGATGGCAAGCGCCGTGCCGCAGCAAAAGCCGCCGAGCCAGAGCTGCCTGCGCGCGGCGCGTTTTTCCTCCGCCGTGGGCTGCGCGGCGTCCTTATGCACGGCGCTGCGCACCGCGATCAGCACCAGCAGCGCCAGCACGGCGATGGCATAGCGCGCGGCGTTGAAGGTGAACGCGCCGATCGAGTCGGCGCAGACGTCCTGCGCGACAAAGGCCGTGCCCCAGATGAGCGCGGCGAGAATGGGAAAGACAACTTGACGAATCGGATCTTGTTTCATATACGGGGTCTCCTCTGGGCTTTCGGCGGCAAATACAAAAGCAGTCAGACTCTCATCGCCTGACTGCCGGTAGGTGCGCACCCGTGCCCATAGGATAGTACAGGCACGGGCGCTTGTCAATCGGTTTTTAGCTGTAAATCGTGAAATTTCACGCCTTGTGCGCGCGGCCGCCGCCGTGCATGGCGGCGTGCTCCTTGGCGATCTCGGCGTAGAGCGCCGGAGCTGTCCATGCGGCGTTCGTGTCCGTCAGCACGGCCTTGAGCGCGACGGGCGGGACATGCGCGGCGCGAAGTCCCTGCAGCAGTCCCTCAAGCATACCGGGGCGAAAGTGCGCCAGGACGAGCATCTCCCCCGGGAGCGGGGCGGCGGGTGCGTCGGCTGCGCGCGGCAGCACACCGGCCAGCGCGCCGATCGGCTGACCGAAATCGGCCGGGTCGACCGCCTGCACCCGGATGCCGAGCCGCAGACACACGACCTGCATCTTGCCGAGCTTTCCGGGCTCGATTTGATAGGCGAGAAGGGTGGGCGTCATATCAGATCACCTGCTTCCAGATCAAAATGAGATACACCACAGCCGCGCACTGCACGCCGAGCAGCGCGGGAAAGCCGAAGCGAAATTCCTTGTGCTTCGTCTTGTGGTGAAAGGCGCGCATACCGAGTGTGCCGCCGAGCGCGCCGCCGAGTGCGGCGAGGGCGAAGAGCGTGCTCTCCGCGATGCGCCACTTGCCTGCGCGCGCCTTCGCCTTGTCGATGCCCATGGCGGCGAAGGCAATGACGTTGACGGCGGCAAGGTAGATGAAGAGATAGCTCATCGGCGGCCGCCTTTCGCACCGGATCTTCCGGGTTTGCTGCCGGGCTTGCCGCCGGACTTTCCGGAGGCGGCGGGCTTTCCGGCTTTACCGGACTTGGCGGACTTTCCGGGCTTTGCGTTTTGCGCGCTGCGGGCGGCTGCGGGCTTTTTGCCGCCGCCGTAGACTTTGCCGTATTTGCGCTGGGGCGGCTGAGGTTCGGCGGGTCTGGACTGCTTGCGCCGGTCGGTCATCGGGCGCACGAGGCAATCCTTGCCGAAGCCGATCAGATCCTCGCGCCCGGCCTCGTGCAGCGCCTGAATGACGAGGCGGCGCTTATCCGGGCGGCGCCACTGCAGCAGCGCGCGCTGCATATCCTTTTCGTGCGGCGTCTTGGCAACGTAGACCGGCTTCATCGTGCGCGGGTCGATGCCGGTGTGGTACATACAGGTGCTGATCGTGCCGGGGGTGGGGTAGAAATCCTGCACCTGCTCGGGCTGGCGGCCGCGGCGGTTGAGATACTCCGCGAGCGCCACGGCGTCGGAGAGTGTGCTGCCGGGGTGCGAGCTCATGAGGTACGGCACGACGTATTGTTCCTTATCGTACTTGTTGTTGAGCTGGCGGTATTCGTCCATAAAGCGCTCATACGTGCCGATGTGGGGCTTGCCCATGTAGTCGAGCACGGTGTCGATGCAGTGCTCGGGCGCGACCTTGAGCTGACCGGAGATGTGGTAGCGCACAAGCTCGCGGAAGAACGCGTCGTTGTCGTCGCAGAGCATATAGTCGTAGCGGATGCCGCTGCGCACGAACACCTTCTTCACGCCGGGGATCTGGCGCAGCTTGCGCAGCAGGGTGAGATAATCGGAGTGGTCGGCGTCGATGTTCGGGCAGGGCGTCGGCGCAAGGCACAGCCGGTTCGGGCACATACCGCGCTCTTTCTGCTGCTTGCACGACGGGTGGCGGAAATTCGCCGACGGACCGCCGACGTCGGACACGTAGCCCTTCCAGAGCGGGTGATGCGTCATGGCCTCGACCTCGCGGATGACGCTCGCGTGGCTGCGGCTCGTGATCATGCGTCCCTGATGGAACGCCAGCGCACAGAAGTTGCACCCGCCGAAGCAGCCGCGGTTGTGGATCACGCTGAAGCGCACCTCCTCGATCGCGGGCACGCCGCCGAGCGGCTCATACATCGGGTGCCACTCGCGGGTGTAGGGCAGGTCGGCCACGCGGTCGAGCTCCCTGGTGTCTAGCGGCATGGCGGGCGGGTTGATGACGAGATAGCGCCCCTCGCACGGCTGGATCATGGCGCGGCCGCGCACGGGGTCATGCTCGGCATATTCGGTGCGCGTGGCCTCGGCATAGAGGCGCTTATCATCGCGCACGTCCTCGAACGACGGGAGCGTGATGTGGTCAAATTTGCACACGGAGGGGTCACGCGTGATGTAGCCCGTGCCGGGGATGTCGGTCATCGTGTGCACGGACTGCTTTTTCCTGAGCCGGTGGGCGATCTCGATCGTCGCGGCCTCGCCCATGCCGTAGACCAGCAGGTCGGCCGGGGCGTCAAAGAGGATGGCGCGGCGCACGGAATCGTCCCAGTAGTCGTAGTGCGCAAAGCGGCGCAGGCTCGCCTCGAGCGAGCCGAGAATGATCGGCACATCGGGGCCGAAGGCCTCGCGCGCGCGGTTGCAGTAGACGATGGCGGCGCGGTCGGGGCGGCAGCCGGTGCGCTTGCCGGGGGAGTAAAAATCCTCGCTGCGGCGGCGCTTGGCGGCCGTGTAGTGCGCGACCATGGAGTCGAGATTGCCCGCGCCGATGAACACGCCCAGCCGCGGCCGGCCCATGGCGCGGAAGGCCTCCGCATCGTGCCAGTCCGGCTGCGCGAGCACGGCTACGCGCAGACCCTCGGCCTCGAGCACACGGCTGATGACCGCCGTGCCGAAGCTTGGGTGGTCAACATAGGCGTCGCCGCCGACGACGAGCGCATCGTACCACCACCAGCCGCGCTCGTGCATCTCCTCGGCGGAGACGGGCAGAAAATCACACCGATCCATGCGTCACCGTCCTGTGAATGAGCCGTCCCATGAGCAGCAGGTGTGCGCGCACGCCGGGATCGCGCCCGAGCTGTACGAAGCCGCTGCGCCGGTAGAAGTCGATGGCACGGGCGTTGTTTTCCGACACGTGCAGGCGCACGGCGCTGCGGTCGTGATTCTCGTAAAACCAGAATGCGTAGCCCAGCAGCTGGATCGCCCAGCCGCGGCCGCGGTATTCCGGCAGCATATACAGCAGACTGATCCAGCCGCAGCCGGACTGCTCGTCGCGCGCGGGGTCGAGCTCGACCAGACCGACTGTGGAGTCTCCACTGAGCACGCGCACGACGGAGCCGGGGTGCTCCTGCGCGTGCTTGACGGCGCTGCGGGCATAGAGCTCGGGCACGAAGCCCTCGTCCGTGCCGTGCACGTTGCGCCACGCGTCACGGTAGCACTGCAGGTAAAACGCCTCGTCGCGCGGGAACGTGAGCGGCTCGTAGCGCAGGTCTTCCGCGCCGCTGCCGCTGCCGCGCCACCAGGTCTGGCGGCCGAACGTGCTCAGCGCGGGCGGAAGGTGGCGGTTGTCATTATAATATTCCACGGTCGTGTGCTCCCCGTCAACGAGCAGCAGACTCACGGACGTGTTGTCACCGTAGGGCAGGGTGGACATCTCGCTGTTCGGGATGCCCAGCACGGTGCACAGATAGGCACGGATGGCCATGCCGTGGCTCACGACGGCGATGGTCTGCCCGTCGTGCCGCGCGGCGAGGTCCAGGATCGCGCGCGTCATGCGCTTTTGCACCTCGCGGATCGGCTCACCCCCGGGCACGGACCACTTTTCGGGGTCGGTGTTGAAGTAGCGCATCTGCTCGGGGAACTCGTGCTCCACGTCGCCCCAGGCGCGCCCCTCCCACACGCCCATGCAGATCTCCGTCAGGCGCGGCGTGGCCACGGCCGGGATGTCGTGATAGCGCGTGATCGCCTCGGCCGTCACGCGTGCGCGCGACAGGTTGCTGCAGTAGAGCGCGTCAATGTGCTCGTGCCGGAACCGCTGCGCGAGCGCGTCGATCTGCTGCAGACCGAGTGCGGTGATGCTGCCGTCCCAATGTCCCTGAATGCGGCGGTAGAGGTTGCCCTCCGCTTCCGCGTGCCGGATCAGATAAATTTTCGTCATTGCGCGCCTCCAAAACTTGACCATAGTGGAATCATACAGTATAATAATTTGAATCCGCATATGTAATCTGTGCGGGAATGTGTCAATGCCTGTACGCACGCATTATACCGTGTTTTTGCGGTGCGCACAAGTGCTTTGGAGGGCAAAGTGAAAGTAATCCACCTCATCAGCGGCGGTGATACCGGCGGCGCCAAGACGCACGTCTACTCTCTGCTGAAATATCTGAATCAGATCATCGACGTGCAGCTCGTGTGCTTTCGCGGCGGTGATTTTGCCGACGGTGCGGCCGCGCTCGGTATTCCGACGGTCGTACTCGGCGGGAACTTCTTTTCCAATCTCCGCGCGGTCAAAAAGCTGGTCCGCGACGGGGAGTATGACCTCGTGCACTGTCACGGCGCGCTCGCCAACGTCACGGGGGCGCTGCTGCGCCGGAGCCTGCACGTGCCGGTCATCAGCACCGTGCACAGCGACTACCGGCTGGACTATCTCGGCCGGCCGTTTGCCCGCGCCGTCTACGGCACGCTCAACACCTGGGCGCTGCACCGGCTGGACTATCGCGTGTGCGTGTCCGATCCCATCCGCCAGCGGCTGATCGACCGCGATTTCGAGCCGAACCGGCTCTTTTCCATCTACAACGGGCTCGACTTTTCGCACGTCGTGCCCAAGACCGACCGCGCGGCGTATTTCGCGCAGTTCGGCTATACCGTCGGGGAGGACGACATCATCGTGGGCATCGCCGCCCGCCTCGACCCCGTCAAGGACATCGCAACGCTCATCCGCGCCGTGGCGCTGGCGCAAAAGGCCTGCCCGCAGCTGCGCCTTGCCATCGCCGGCGAGGGCATGGAGCGCAAAAAGCTCGGGGCGCTCGCGGCGGAGCTCGGCATTGCCGACAGCGTCTTTTTCCTCGGCTGGGTCGACGATCTGGACAGCTTCTACGGCGCGCTCGACATCAACGCCCTCTCGTCCCTGTCGGAGACCTTCCCCTACGCCTTGACGGAAGGTGCGCGGGCGCATCTGGCGACCGTGGCCTCAAATGTCGGCGGCGTGCCGGTCATCATCGAGCACGGCGTGACCGGTCTGCTCTTTGAGCCGGGCGACGTGCGGCTGTTCGCGGCCTATCTCGCGCGCTGCGCGCTCGACGCGGACTACCGCCATACGCTGGGCGAGGCGCTCTATCAGCGCGGCAAAGCCGACTTCTCCGAGGAGGACACCGGTCTGCGCCAGCTGGAGATCTACAACAGCATCTTCCGCATGGAGCGAAACCTCCGCGACGGCGTGCGCGACGGTGTGCTCATCTGCGGCGCTTACGGCTTCGGCAACACCGGCGACGATGCCATTTTGCAGGCCATCATCGGCGAGATGCGCCGCATCGATCCGCATATGCCCCTGACCGTGCTCTCCCGCCGCCCGAAGGATACCCAGCGCACGTTCGGCGTCAACGCCTGCCACCGGTTCGGCGTGCACGCCATCCGGCGCGTTCTGCGCCGCAGCCAACTGTTCATCAGCGGCGGCGGCAGCCTCATGCAGGATGTCACGAGCCGCCTGAGCCTGTGGTATTACCTCGGCACGATCCGCATGGCGCATGGCTGCGGCTGCAAGGTGCAGATGTACGGCTGCGGCATCGGCCCGATCATCTATGACCGTGACCAGAAGCTCGCCGCGCACATCATCAACACCTGCGTCGATAAGATCACGCTGCGCGAGCCGGACAGCCGGGAGACGCTCAAGGGCTTTGGCGTCACGGCCCCGGAGGTCATCCTCGCGTCCGACCCCGCGCTCACGCTGCCGCCCGCCAGCCGCAGCCGCATCGACAGCATCCTGCGCGCGCATGATATGGAGCTCGACGGCAAATACATCGGCTTCGTGCTGCGCAAGTGGCCCGGCATGGAGGAAAAGGCCACCGTGTTTGCCGCCGGCGCCGTGTACGCCTATCTGAAATACGGTCTGACGCCGGTGTTTCTGAGCATCAATTTCCGTGCCGACGGCGAGGCCAGCCAAATGGTCACGGAGCATCTGAGCATCCCGTTTCATATGATCGACGAGCAGATGTCCTCGGGCGAGGTGATCGGCGTGCTCTCGCGCATGACCACGGTCGTGTCCATGCGTCTGCACGGGCTCATCTTTGCCGCCGGACAGGGTGTGCCGCTCATCGGCGTCGCCTATGACCCGAAGGTCACGGCGTTTCTCGATTATGTGGAGCAAAATAACTACATCGAGCTTGCGGCGCTCAACGAAAAGGACCTGTCGGACATGATCGACTCGGCCGTTGCTCTCGCCGGCAGAGGCGAGGAGATGCGCCGCCGCACCGAACTGCTCAATCAGCAGGAGGATAATAACCGCGCCACAGCCGCCCGGCTGCTGGGGAAGGAGTAAACTGCTTATGATCCGCAGTGCTGTTCTGGTTTCCGGCAAGGGAACGAAATTGCAGAGCCTGCTCGATTCCGTGTTCTTCGGCGAGATCCCGGAGCTGCAGCTCGTCGCCGTCATCTCGTCCGATGCAGGCGCCTACGCGCTCAAGCGCGCGCGCAACGCCGGCATCGAGACCGTCGTCGTCGAGCCGAGCGTGTTTCCGAACGACTCGTCGTATGACATGGCCATCCGCAACAAGCTCAAGGATATGGACATCGAGCTTGTGATCAATGCGGGCTTTTATCCCGGCATCGGCTGCGAGACGGCAAAGAGCTTTCGCAACAAGGTCATCGCGGTGCAGCCGTCGCTCGTCCCGGCGTTCGAGACGCTGCGCGGCAACGCGGTGCACGAGGCGGTGCTCGCCCGCGGTCTGAAGGTCACGGGGGCGACGGCTTACCTCGCCGACGAGACCGGCGGCATCGGTCCGGTGCTGCTGCAAAAGGCCGTGCCCGTGCTCGAGGACGACGATCTCACGACGCTCAAGCGCCGCGTGCTCACGGACGCCGAGTGGAAGCTCCTTCCCGAGGCGGTCAAGCGCTTTTGCGCCGGAAAAATCCGGCTGCACGGCGGCCGCGCGCAGATCCTGGAGTGAACAAAACAGAAAAAGCAGCTCCGAACAACTGTTCGGAGCTGCTTTTTGCATCGGTATTCAGCCGGCCATGATGTGCACGCGGATGACGCCCTCGGCGGACTTGAGCGCCGCCATGAACAGCTCCATCGTCGTCTGCATATTCTCGGTCGCCGCCGTGATCGTCACGGGGGCGACGCCGCTGGTCGGGATGCTCTGGTTGATGGTGAGTATATTTGCGCCGTTATCGGCAAAAATAGCAAGGACGGACGACAGCACACCCTGCCGGTCGAGCAGCTCGAGGTTGAACGTCACAAGATGACCGCGCGACATATCCTGAAACGGGGACACGAAATCCTTGTATTTATAAAATGCGCTGCGGCTGATGTCCACGCGCGCCACGGCGTCCGCCACCGTGCGCACCTGACCGGTCTCGAGCAGCTCCTTGGCCTCGATCACCTTGGCGAAGATCTCGGGCAGGACGCTTGCCTCCACGAGGTAGTATTTCGATTTGTTGCCTGCTGCCATACTGGAAGCCTCCTTATGTGCGCGCTCTGCGGGCAAATGTTTGCCCATGCAACACAGTGTAACATATTCCGAACGGCAGTGCAAGGATTTCTTTGAAGGGAAGCGATGGTTTTTGGGTGGATTTCTCGCGTGCATCCTCGCCGGGGCGGCGATGAGCGTTCAGGGCGTGATGAACACGCGCCTCGGAGAACACATCGGCACGCTCGAGACCAACGCCTTCGTGCAGTGCACGGCGGCGGTGCTGTCGCTGCTCGTACTGCTGTTTTGGCGCACGGGCAGCTTTGCCGCGCTGAGTGCCGCGCCGAAATACTGCTGGTTCGGCGGTGTGCTGGCGCTGGCCATCACGGTCACGGTCATGCTCGGCATGGGCAGGCTCGGTCCGACGCTTGCCGTGGCGGTGATCCTCATCGCGCAGCTTTCTGCGGCCGCGGCCATCGACGCCTTCGGCATCATGGGCACGGAAAAGCTCGCCTTCGGCTGGGGCAAGTGGGCGGGGCTCGCGCTCATGACGGGCGGGATGCTGCTGTTCAAAATGAAGTGAGGCGGCGAGACGAGCCAACGAGACCCACTGCGTTGGGCTCTCGTTGGAAGAGCTGCGGCTCGCTGCAGCGCACGCGCCGAGCGCGCACGTTTGCGAGCCGAGCGGTATTTTCTCCGCCGCACATGTCGCCGGAGAAAATGATTGGAATTTCTTTGCGCCTGCGGGCGCAAACTCTGCGAGGCTTTTTACAGACCAAACAGATCAACATGAGGCGGCGAGCCATGCTCGCCGCCTCATGTTTCGGTTTTCTCACAGGCCGATGCTTGCCAGCAGGTCTGCGATGCCGGTGGATTTGATGAACGTGAAGATTGCACCGATGTCGTAGTGCTCATATGCCGCGTCCCAGATGCGGTCGGGGCTGCCGCCGGTCACAAGACCGACGCCGAGCACGATCTCACCGACGATCAGGATGCACAGCGCGATGATGAGAATGGTCTTCCATGCTTTTTTCATGCGGCGATCTCCTTTCTGCACCAGCGCTGACCCAGCCGCACCAGCAGCTTGATCCAGCCGATGACCATGCGGATGAACAGCCAGACGGCCAGCCACACCACCACGAGCGCGATGGCAAGCACAGCGGCACCGCCGCCGAGCAGGATGAGCATATCCGCCACCATGGGCAGACCGATGAACGCGGTCATGATCAGGCTCACACCGGCTGCGCCGCACGCGGCGCCGATGGCCAGCACGGCCAGATCCAGCACCAGCAGCACGGCAAGCACCGGCACGCCGATGATGATCGCGCCGAGCGTGTACAGGATCGCCAGAAAGACGTTCGTCTTGTATTCCGGCTCGTAGTCGTCGTAGTATTCGTCGTATTCCTCAGCGGACTGCTCGTCATAGTAGCCATCGTCCTCGGCGGGCTGCTCGCCATAGTAGCCGTCGTCCTCGGCGGGCTGCTCGTCATAGTAGCCATCGTCCTCGGCGGGCTGCTCGTCATAGTAGCCGTCGTCCTCAGCGGGCTGCTCTTCAAAGTAGCCGTCATCGTCCGCCGGCTGCTCGTCGAACGAGAGCTGACCGTCGAGCACGGGCGCTTCGTCCGTTTCGGGCTCGTCGGGGTCCTCCGGCAGCTCCGGGAACGTGAACGACGACGCGGGCTTTTGCGCCGCGGCCGCGGTCATCGGGCGGTACTGCTCGGCGCGCGGGCGCGGCTGGGGCGCACGCTTGGGCGCCGCCTGCGCGGGCGCGACCACGGGGGCTGCGGCCGGCGTGATCTTGCCGCTGTCGGCATACCGGATGAGGGCAACGGCGACTTTGGTCGGGTTGCCGATCTCCTGAATGAGGCGCTCCTCATCGGGCGCGTTGTCAAACATATTCTCCATCTGCGCGATGAGCGCCTGACGTGTCTGGTCGTCGGTGATCAGGCCGAGCAGGCTGCTGATCTCCGCCATGTAACTCTGTCTGTTGATAGATGGTCACCTCCAAGGGGTTCGATTGCACATTGTATGGCATTCTAATTTACATATTATATTGCACGAATCGAGCGCGGTCAAGCCCGAAATGCACTTTTCGACCGCGCACCGGCTCTTGACAGGCAGTCTGCGGCGGGGTATCCTGTGAAAAAAGAGCCGGTTTGTCACCTGACCGGCAGGGAGGATCGCGTATGCAGCAAGAGCATTCTTACACCGAGCCCGCGCCCGAGACGGCGGCGCAAACGCCTGAGACCGCAGCGGCTGAGCCTGCGGCAAAAAAGCCGCGCGAGTCATTTTTCCGCCGCCAGCGCCGCGAGCTTGCCGACATCTGGCGTGAAATTTACTGCAACAGCCGCGCGCGGCGCATCCGCACCTGGCAGATCGCGGTGTACGCGCTCATGATCGTCGAGGCGGCGGTCATGGCCATCGCCGCCAACCCGATCTACTGGGCCGGTGCGGGGCTTCTTGCGCTTTTGTGCGCGGGGCAGCTATTTGACCGCCGTCCGGAGCGGCACACCGTCGCCGGCGTCGTGCTCTACGGCGTGATCGCCGTGCTCATCGGCATTTTTGTCGCCGAGCAGCTGCTTTGAGCACTGTGCGTGCTTGACAAACGGCGGGCGATTGCATAAAATATAAAAGTTACCCAATACATTATAAATTACGACTGCGCGGGTGTCCCGCGTGTCATACAGAGGAGAGTTGCGCTTATGGCCAAAGAAAAAAAGGTCGAGCAGATCACCGATATGGAAGTGGATTTCGCCCAGTGGTTCACCGACGTGTGCACCAAGGCGGAGCTTGTGGATTATTCCGACGTCAAGGGTCTGTTCGTTCTGCGCCCCTACGGCTACGCCATCTGGGAGAACATCCAGAAGGTGCTCGACGGCAAGTTCAAGGCGACCGGTCACCAGAACGTGTCCATGCCGATGCTGATCCCCGAGAGCCTGCTGCAGAAGGAAAAGGACCACGTCGAGGGCTTCGCGCCCGAGTGCGCGTGGGTCACCATGGGCGGCAGCGAGGAGCTGCCGGAGCGCCTGTGTGTGCGCCCGACGTCCGAGACGCTCTTCTGCCAGCACTGGAGCCACATCGTGCATAGCTGGCGCGACCTGCCGTGCCTGTATAACCAGTGGTGCAGCGTCATGCGCTGGGAAAAGACCACGCGCCCGTTCCTGCGCGGCCGCGAGTTTCTCTGGCAGGAGGGACACACCCTGCACACCTCTGAGGAAGAGGCGCGCAAGGAGACGCTGCAGATGCTCGAGATCTATGCCGACACCTGCGAGCAGGAGCTGGCCATGCCCGTCATCCGCGGCAACAAGACCGATAAGGAGAAGTTCGCCGGTGCGGTGAACACCTACACCATCGAGTGCATGATGCACGACCGCAAGGCGCTGCAGTCCGGCACGAGCCACTACTTCGGCGACGGCTTTGCCCGTGCGTTCGACATCACCTATACCGACAAGAACAACCAGCAGGCCTATCCGCACCAGACCTCGTGGGGTATGTCCACGCGCGTCATCGGCGGTCTGATCATGACCCACGGTGACAACAGCGGTCTCGTGCTGCCGCCGCACATCGCGCCGATCCAGGTCATCGTGCTGCCCATCGCGGCGCACAAGCCCGGCGTGACCGAGAAGGCCGAGGAGCTCGTCGCGCGTCTGAAGGCCGCCGGTCTGCGCGCGCAGGGCGACTTCAGCGACAACAGCCCCGGCTGGAAGTTCGCCAACTGGGAGATGAAGGGCGTGCCGCTGCGCGTCGAGATCGGTCCGAAGGACATCGAGGCCGGTCACTGCGTCGCCGTCCGCCGCGACAACGGCGAGAAGATCACCGTCGCGCTCGATGAGCTCGAGGCGCGCATCCCCGCGCTGCTCGAGGACGTGCAGCAGGGTCTGTTCGACAAGGCCAAGCGCAACCTTGACGAGCACACCTACGCCGCGCACTCGCTGGCCGAGGCCAAGGAGCTGCAGGAGAAAAACGGCGGCTTCATCAAGACCATGTGGTGCGGCGACCTCGCCTGCGAGCTCGAGATGAAGGAAAAGGCCGGTATGTCCAGCCGCTGCATCCCGTTCGAGCAGGAGCATATCGACGATGTCTGCCCCGTGTGCGGCAAGCCCGCCAAGTGCATGATCTACTGGGGCGTGGCGTACTGAGCGCACCCGAACCCAAAACGCAACCCGCCCGCTGCGATCGCAGCGGGCGGGTTTTTGGTTTATTCGTTTTCGATGCAGAAGATCTTGCGCAGCGTCTGCACCGGGAGCTTGACGACGCTGCGGTCATAGGTCACGAGACCGTTGAGCTCGTGCTCCACGTCGCTCAGCTGCGTGTACACCGCGGCGCTGAGCCCCTGCGCGATGGCGGGGCGGATCTGCTCGTCATAGAGCGCCTGCAGCGCGTATTCGAGCGAGAGCGGCGCGTCGCACGTCTTGTAGCCGACGCTCCTGCCGCCCATGGCGTGCCCCTCGACACGGTGGGCGTAGCCGCCGAACTCCGACAGCAGCGTGGCGCGCCCGAGCTTGTCGGGCTGGAATTTGTACTTGTGAAAATACACGTGCAGGCTGCGCACATCGCCGAAGCCCTGATCGTGCCAGCCGCTGGCGGGGTCGATCGTGCGCGTCTTGTCCACGGACTGGATGACCTGCACGGCCGTCTGACAGTCAAACTGCCCCCAGCCCTCGTTGAACGGCACCCACATGGCGATGCACGGGTGGTTGTAGAGCGCGGTGACCATGTCGCGCAGCTCGTTCAAAAACGCCTTGCGCGCCGTCACGTTCAGGCGGCCGAAGAGCGGATACAGGCTGTCGTCCAGATGCCAGCCCGTCACGAGCGGCGCCGAGACGATGAGCGGGTCATAGCGCCGGCCGCCGCAGGGCATATCCTGCCAGACGAGCATACCCAGCCGGTCACAGTGGTAATACCAGCGGTCGCACTCGACCTTGATGTGCTTGCGCAGCATATTGAAGCCCATGTCCTTGGCCAGCTGGATGTCGTAGATGAGCGCGTCGTCGCTCGGCGCGGTGTAGAGCCCGTCCGGCCAGTAGCCCTGATCGAGCAGACCATTGTGAAAATACGGCTTGCCGTTGAGAAACAGGCGGCGCATGCCGTCCTTGTCCGTCTCGACGCTGCACTTGCGCATGGCAAAGTAGCTGTAGACCGTGTCGCTGCCGAGCGTCACGCTGAAGGGGTAGAGCGTCGGCTGCTCCGGCGACCAGGGGCGGAAGGTGCGCACCGGCACGTGCGCCGGAACGCCCGCCGGGAACGTGTAGCGGCGGCCCTCAAGGTCGATCGTGCACTGCCCCTCGCCCTCGACGGTGATCTCCACCTGATGCGCGTCGAACAGCGGCGTCACGCGTAGGGAGCGGATGTAATTCTGCGGCACGCTCTCGAGCCAGACCGTCTGCCAGATGCCGCTTTGCGGTGTGTACCAGATGCCGTGCGGGTGCAGCGTCTGCTTGCCGCGCGGGAGCTGGGACTTGTTGGTCGCATCGCGCACGCACACGAGGATCGTGTTTTCCTTGGCCAGCACCTCGGTGATGTCCACCGTGAACGGCAGGTAGCCGCCCGTGTGCGTGGCCAGCTCCACACCGTTGCACCACACGGTCGCAGTCTGATCGACCGCGCCGAAGTGCAGCAGCACGCGGCCGATGTTGAACCCGTCCGGCAGCGTGACCGTGCGGATGTACCACAGGTATTCCTCCGGCTGCAGGATGTGTCCCACGCCGGACAGCTCGCTCTCGGGCGAGAAGGGCACAAGGATCGTGCCGTCGGCCTGCGCGGGCTTTTGCGCGCTCGTCGTGATCGCGTAGCTCCACGGGCCGTTGAGATTCAGGTAGCTGTCGCGCACCATCTGCGGCCGGGGATACTCCGGCAGCGGCTGCGCGCGCTCGAGCGTGTCCGCCCAGGGTGTCTGCATAACGTGGCCTCCTTTTTCCGCCGGCGGCGCGCCGGCAGAACAGTTGTGATCTATTTTACAGGATTTTTGCGCGCTTGTTAACCCCCCGCGCACGGATTTTTTTCGCGCCCCGGAATGCCGCCCTGCCGGGCAAAACGGACAAAAGACGCCAAAATGCACAAAATGTTGCAAATTTTCCGCAAAGATCGGTTTTGTCAGCAATTTTTCAGGTTCGTTAATATTTAAATTAGTACAATTTGATGTTTTTCCGCCGTTTTTGGTGGACGAAAATAGGTTGGTGTGCTAAGATATGTGGGTCAAAAAATAGAGAGGTGATGCAAATGCCCTTTAAGTTTCATGGCGGAGTTCATCCCAACTACATGAAGGCGCCGGATGTTCCGGTGACCGTCATTGCTCCTCCGCCGCAGGTCGTGCTCCCGGTGATGCAGCATATCGGCGCACCCTGCAAGCCGCTGGTCGAAGTGGGCGACTATGTGAAGATGGGTCAGAAGATCGCTGACAATCCCGCACCCGTCTCCGCCCCCATCCATGCGACTGTCTCCGGCAAGGTGATTGCCATCGAGCCGAGACCCCATCCGCTGGGCGACATGGTCCCCGCGATCGTGATCGAAAACGACTTCCAGGACACCCCCTGCACGGATCTCGCGCCGCTGACGCCCGAGCAGATGAAGGATCCTGAGGCCATTCTCGAGCGCATCCGCGAGGCCGGTATCGTCGGTCACGGCGGCGCCATGTTCCCGACCGCGTTCAAGATCCGCGGCGGTCTTGGCAAGGTCGACACGCTCATCATCAACGGTGCAGAGTGCGAGCCGTACCTCAACGGCGACCACCTGACCATGAAGAACCACCCTGAGGAACTGCTCAAGGGCATCGAGCTGGCGCGCATCGCGTCCGGTCTCGATAAGGCGTACTACGGCATCGAGAAGAACAAGCAGGACGCCATCGACCTGCTCCTGTCGAAAAACCCCGCGCAGTACGGCGTGGAGATCGTGCCGGAGAACGTCAAGTACCCGCAGGGCGCTGAGAAGATGCAGATCAAGGCCATCACGAACCGTGAGGTCAAGCCCGGCGGTCTGCCGTCCGGCGTCGGCTGCAACGTCATCAGCACCCAGACGGCTTACGCCATCTACCGCGCCTGCTACGAAGGCATGCCGAGCATCGAGCGTGTCCTCACCGTCGCCGGCAGCGCCATGGGCGATAAGTCCTATAACCTGCAGTGCCGCTTCGGCACGCCGTTCAGCTACATCGTCGAGCAGTGCGGCGGCTTCGTCGTCGAGCCGAAGAAGATCGTGCTCGGCGGCCCCATGATGGGCCTGATCGCCACGAATCTCGAGGCGCCCAACATCAAGGGCACCGCGGGCATCCTGTTCTTCACCGAAAAGGAAGACCGCTCGGTCGAAAACCCGACGTGCATCCACTGCGGCAAGTGCCTGACGGTCTGCCCGATGAAGCTCGAGCCGCTGTATATGTACAAGTACTTCCAGAACCGTGACTTCGAGAACATGCAGAAGTACCACATCCTCGACTGCTTCGAGTGCGGCAGCTGCTCGTACAACTGCCCGGGCCGTCTGCCCCTGACTCACACCTTCAAGACCGCAAAGCTCCTCTTCGCCGCCCGCGCGGCGGAAGAAAAGGCCCGCGCGGAAGCCGCTGCAAAGGAGGCTGAAACGAAATGACACCGAAAGAATTTACCTTTGACGCTGCCTATCAGCCTCAGGTTCGCGCCAAGCGCGGCACGCGCGAGATCATGCTCGATGTGATCATCGCCCTGCTCCCGGCTCTGTGCGTCGGCGTGTGGCAGTTCGGCGCTCAGGCGCTCATCCCGCTGGCCGTGTCGGTCGTGTCGTGCGTGGTTTTTGAGTGGGCTTACCGCAAGCTCCTGAAAAAGCCCGACTCCATCGGCGATCTGTCCGCCGTGGTCACCGGCATCCTGCTCGCGTTCACCCTGCCCGCCAACTGCAAGTGGTGGCTGCCGATCATCGGCGCGTTTTTCGCCATCGTGGTCGTCAAGCAGCTCTACGGCGGCATCGGCAAGAACTTCCTCAACCCGGCGCTCGCCGGCCGTGCGTTCCTGCTCGCGTCCTACGCGCTGTTCATGACCGCGTGGGTCGTTCCCAGCAGTCTCGCCGGCGTTGTGGACGCCGAGACCATGGCCACCCCGCTGAGCTATATGAAGGCCGGCGAGGCGCTGCCGCAGTACTTCACCTTTAAGTCCATGTTCCTCGGCACGATGCCCGGCTGCCTCGGTGAGGTGAGCGCGCTCGCGCTGCTCATCGGCGGCGTGTATCTGCTGGCGCGCAAGGTCATCACCTGGCACATCCCCGTGTCGTTCATCGGCTCTGTTGCCCTGCTGACGCTCATCTTCGGCAGCCGCAACGGCGGCTACACCCACGTCGAGTGGATGCTCGACAACCTCCTGTCCGGCGGCCTGCTGCTCGGCGCGTTCTTCATGGCGACCGACTACAGCACCAGCCCCGTCACCGCTCCCGGCCGCATCATCTACGGCGTCGGCTGCGGTGCGCTGACCGTGCTCATCCGCGTGTTCGGCGGCTTCCCGGAGGGCGTTTCCTTTGCCATCCTCATCATGAACTGCTGCGCGTGGATGTTCGATAAGCACACCCAGCGCCGTCAGTTCGGCGTCAGCCGCGAGGACGTCAAGGCCAAGAAGGCCGCTGCAAAGGCTGCGAAGAAAGAAGCAAAGGAGGCTGCTGCAAATGGCTGAAAAGACTGAAAAGAAATCCGGCGGCGGCCAGATCATCAAGCTCGCGCTCGTGCTCTTTGCCGTGTCCGCGATCATGGCACTCGCCCTCGGCCTCATCTATGAGGTGACGAAGGACACCATCGCCATGCGCGCAGCCGAGACGACCAAAAACGCATACGCCAACGTTCTCCCGGCCGATGATTACGCAGAGCAGGCCGATTTCGAGAACGACGGCACCATCACCAAGCTCAGCGTCGCCACCACCGGCGGCGAGCAGGCCGGCTACGTCGCCGAGACCACGTTCTCCGGCGCCCAGGGCATGATCACCATGGTCGTCGGTCTCGACAGCGACTATAACTGCACCGGTGTGTACATCACCAAGCACTCCGAGACCTCCGGCCTCGGCGCCAAGGCGGCCGACACCACCGACGGTGCCTGGCGCGACAATCTCGTCGGCCAGGGCGACGGCCTTGCGCTGACGAAGGACAAGGGCACGGTCGCGGCCATCTCCGGCGCGACGATCACGTCCCGCGCTGTCGTCACCGAAGTGCAGACCGTCATCAACGCGGCCAAGTCGCTGGGTTAAGGAGGGCTGAAGCATGAATATCAAACAACAGTTCAAGGAAGGCCTCATTACCAACAACCCGGTTCTCGTGCAGCTCATCGGCATGTGCGCGACCATGGCCATCACGACCAGCCTCTTCAACGGCATCGGCATGGGCCTGTCCGTGCTCGTCATCCTGACGTGCTGCAATGTGGTCATTTCTCTCATCCGTAAGGTCATCCCGAATGACATCCGTCTGGCCATCTTCGTGCTGGTCATCGCGAGCTTCGTCACGATCGTCGACCTGCTGCTGCAGGCCTACGTCCCCGCGCTGAGCGCGTCTCTGGGCGTGTTCATCCCGCTGATCGTCGTCAACTGCATCATCATCGGCCGCGCCGAAGCGTTCTGCCAGAAAAACCCCGTCGGCCCGTCGTTCTTCGACGGTATCTTCCAGGGCCTCGGCTACACGCTCGTGCTCATCGCCATGTGCGTCATCCGTGAGCTGCTCGGCAAGGGCTCGTTCGGCACCGGCATCTTCAACACCATCGACGGTGTCATCGGCACCGGCAACGGCATTCAGATCTTCCCGGCCGAGTACGGCGCGCTCGTGCTCACGCTCCCAATCGGCGGCTTCATTACGCTCGGCTGCCTGATCGCGCTCATGCAGTATGCGCTGCGCAAGTCTGCCGAGAAGAAGGAAGCCAAGGAAAAAGCGCTCGCTGCGCAGGAAAAGGAGGCGGCATAACATGAGTTCATCGACCGGTATTTTTGCCATCATCCTCAGCGCCGTCCTGACGAATAACTTCATCTTTTCGCAGTTCCTCGGCTGCTGCCCGTTCCTCGGCTGCTCGAGCAAGATCGACACCGCCGCCGGCATGGGTCTCGCCGTCACGTTCGTCATGGGTCTCGCGTCCGCCATCTGCTGGCTGGTCAACCTGCTGCTCGTGCAGCTCGGTCTCCAGTTCCTGCAGACGATCGCTTACATCCTCGTCATCGCTGCGCTCGTGCAGTTCATCGAGATGTTCCTTAAAAAGTCCATCCCGTCGCTGTACTCCGCGCTCGGCATCTACCTGCCCCTGATCACCACCAACTGCGCCGTGCTCGGCGTCGTGCTGCTCAACACGCAGTACACCTTCGGCTTTGTGCAGAGCGTGGTCTACGGCGTGTTCGGCGGTCTCGGCTTCATGCTCGCCATCTGCCTGTTTGCAAGCGTGCGTGAGAAGCTCGAGTTTGCCGACTATCCGGAGTGCTTCGAGGGCTTCCCGATCTGCCTTGTCTCTGCCGGCCTGCTCGCCCTTGCGTTCATGGGCTTCTCCGGCATGAAGATCGGCTAAGGAGGGCATGAATATGGATTTTAAATTGATTCTCGAGGGCATCGCTGTCCTCGGCGCCATGGGCGCTATCTTCGGTGCGCTGCTGGCCTTCGCCGCGAAGATCTTCTATGTGGAGGTCGACCCCAAGCAGGAAGCTGTCCGTGCGTGTCTCGCCGGCGCCAACTGCGGCGGCTGCGGCTACCCCGGCTGTGACGGCTATGCCGCCGCGGTCGCTGCCGGCAAGGCTCCGGTCAACTGCTGCGTGGCCGGCGGTCAGGCCGCTGCCGATCAGATCGCCGAGATCATGGGTGTCTCCGCCGGTGCGGAGGAGAAGATGGTCGCGTTCGTGCCGTGCTCCGGTGCGGAGGGCGTCGCCGTCAAGCGCTTTAACTACTCCGGCCCGCAGGATTGCCAGGCTGCCATGCTGTTCGGCGGCAAGAGCAATAAGGAGTGCCGCTTCGCCTGCATCGGTCTCGGCAACTGCGCCAGAGCCTGTAAGTTCGGCGCGATGCACATCGTCAACGGTGTCGCCAAGGTCGACCGCGACAAGTGCGTCGGCTGCATGGCCTGCGCCGATGCCTGCCCGAAGAAGATCATCGAGCGTGTGCCGTACAAGCAGGCCGTGCTCGTTGGCTGCCGCAATCAGGACAAGGGTGCCGTCACGCGCAAGATCTGCGACGTCGGCTGCATTGGCTGCATGAAGTGCCAGCGTGAGTGCCCGGCGGACGCCATCAAGATCGAGAACTTCGTGTCCAAGATCGACTATGACAAGTGCGTCGGCTGCGGCCACTGCGCCGATATCTGCCCGCGCGGCATCATCAACCTGCTCGACATGGTCAAGCAGTAAGCTGCCAAAACCCAAAAACAGACGGACATCCCGGTGTCCGTCTGTTTTTTTGCGCACCGGCGGCAAAGCGTCCCTTTCCTTGTGCGGCAAACGGTCAGACCGCCAAAAGCCTCGCAGAGTTTGTCGCCCGCAGGCGGCAAAAAAGTGGAATCATTTTCTCCGGCGACATGCGCGGCGGAGAAAATACCGCTCAGGCTGCAAGTGTGGAATTTGTGCGCCGTTGGCGCACAAATTATGCGCGCAGCAGACTGCAAACCCTTTGTCAAAAAGTAACACTTTTTGACAGGCCGTCCCGGTGTCCGTCTGTTTTTTTTGCGCACCGGCGGCAAAGCGTCCCTTTCCCTGCGGGGCAAAATGTGTTACAATAATCAAATCAACGTGAGGAGGCCGCCATGTACCAGACCAGACCCGACGACTATGAGGCATTCCGGTGCATCGCCGGTGCGTGTCCGCAGACGTGCTGCGCCGCGTGGGAGATCGTTGTCGATCCCGACGCGCAGGACGCCTATCTGCGCCTGCGGCATCCGCTGGCGGAAAAGCTCCGGCGCGTGATGCGCGTGGACGCGGACGGCGACACCTACTTTGCGCAGTCGGATGGGCGCTGCCCGTTTTTGTGTGCCGACGGTCTGTGTGAGCTGCAGCGCACGCTCGGCGCGCAGAGCCTGTGCCGCACCTGCCGCGATTTTCCGCGCTGGGAGGTGCTGCTGTGTGACCGGGTGGAGCAGGGGCTGTCCCTCGCGTGCCCGGAGGCCGCGCGGCAGCTGCTCGCGCGCACTGCGCCCCTGCGCCTGAAATCCGTGCGGATACCGGATGACGGCTATGTGCCCGGCGCGCGGGAGCGGCGGCTGACAGAGACGCTCACGGCGGTGCGCGACCGGACGCTCGCGCTGCTGACGCGCCCGGAGCATACGGCGCGGGAGAACCTCGCGGCGGCGGAGGCGTTTGCCCGCGCGGCGCAGCGTCTGCTCGACGGACACCGGCTCGCGGCGCTGGCTGCCGGAAACGTGCCGCAGCGGGGCATGGATGCGTGCGCCGGGTGCCTGAAGCCCGCAGCGCTGGCGGCGGCGTTTGCATCGCCCGAGCCGCTCGATCCGCAGTGGCCGGAGCTGCTCCGGCGCGTGGCTGCGCTGCCGGTCTGCCCGCCGCCCCGGCTGACGCAGACGCAGCAGATGTGCCTTGCGCAGGCGATCGTCTGGCGGCACGGCATGGATGCGCTCGACGACCGCGACGTGATTTTCCCCGTGCGGTATGCCGCGGCGGCGCTGCGGCTGCTCGACTGCCTTGCGGCTGTGAGCGGGCGGACGGATGCGCAGCTTGTCGTGTGCGTCATGCGCGAGACGGAAAATGACCCCGAGGCGCTGCCGCGGCTGCGGGCGGGGCTGCAAAATACGGCAAAATTATGAGGCTTAGGAGGCACTCAAGGATGAAAAAATGTGACTGCAAGATCATGAACACCCTCAGCAGGTACCCGAAGGTGTGGCCGTGGCTCGGCATGGCGGGCTACGCGCTCGACGGCGCGGAGCTCGTGCTCAAGCACACCCGCTGGGGCAAGATGAACTACAAGGCGCGTATGCTCGTGCACGGTGCGGGCGCAGGGCTGCTGTGTCTCGGTGCGGGCGTGCACACGGCGCAGGCGGCCGCCGCCGGTATGGTCAATGTCCCTGCCGCCGTGACCGGCGCGGTCATCGGCACCGGCGTCGTCGGGCTGAACTATACGCACGCTGAGGCGAAGAAGATCGGCGTCAAGCGCGCGCGTGTGCTGCACCGCGTGTTTTGCGCCATGACCGGCCTCGGCATCGCCGCGCACGTGATCGGCGTCAAGCGCCCGAGACGGTAAGATACACTGCGCATCAGACGGAAAACAGCCACAGTGGTTCGCGCCACTGTGGCTGTTGCCATTTTTAAGAAAATGTGATAATCTAGAATCTACAGAAAAAACGGGATTCGGAGGGAGCTATGAAAAAACAAATCTGCTGCATAATTGCCGCGGTGACTGTGGTCACAATGCTGCCGGGCTGCGGCGCAAAAGATACACCTGCCGATTATTCGCCTGCACCGGCAGTTGTGAGCACGGTCACGCCGGAGAGTGCTGTCCCACCGACGAGCGCCGCTGCGCCGGAGCGGACAATAACGGAAGATATGGCCTATGAAGGCGTAGACAACTACTGCCACAAAATGTATGACTGGAGTGTGGCAGAACAACTCCCGGACAGTATGTATGTGGCAAGTTACGGTGAAACGGACTGCGAGTATGTCGTGATGTTTCGCAGTTATACAGGCGCGTATGAGTACTTCTATGTCGACAAAACAACAGGCGTGACAAGGATGACTTTTCGGGATAGCGGGTTGAACGCTGAAGAGGACGGAGGAACCATAAATTTGTGGGACTATCTGGATGCTGAGAACTGAACCGCAATCGGGCAATGCGCGATATTTCGTGCGCTGGCATAGCTGTGAAAAATCCAACCGGCGCGGCCACAAAGGCCGCGCCGGTCATTTTTTTGGATATCCGTCTTGCATCAGCCGGTGGTGACGTAGCTGCCCGACTCCGGCGCTTTGGCGAGAAACGGCACGAAGCGCGTCGCCGCGTCAAAGCTGCTGTTGGCGGCGATGACACTCCGGAGCGAAGCAACGTTGTCCGCCGTGGCGAACACGCACACGCGGTCCAGCAGCTTCGGCAGCACCGTCATGTCCTGCCCGGAGAGCTTGGTCTGCTCCTGCAGGATGGAGTCCGCGCTCACGATCGCGCTCACGCGCAGTCCCGTTGCGCTCAGGCTCGTGCGCAGGTACTTTGCCAGCGCGACGACCGCATCCATGCGCGAGGGCGAGCCCGCCTGGTCCGCATATTTGAGCTCTGCGGCCGCAAGCGGCTGCTGCAGGTACGAGAACGCGACCTCGTCAAAGCCGAGCTCCCGCAGCTCCTTGCAGAGGCTGACGAGGTACGTGCGCGTGAAGGTGTTGTACGGGTCGACCCAGCCGCCGGAGCTGTCGGTGTACGCGCTGCCGGACGCGGTCTGCTGCGCGGTGGCGGCGTAGCGCTCGGCCATGAGCGAGTCCACGCACGTGCTCACGACCGCGACGAGGTAGATGTTCTGCCCCTTGACGGTCTGGATCGCATCGGCGAGCTCGGCCGTGCCGTTGACGCCGTAGGCCGATGCCTCCGAGACGCCGGACTTCCAGCTGAGCGTGCCGCCGGGCGATTTCATCTGCAATACGAGGGCGTTGCCGCCGGCGGCCTTCACGGATGCCGCGGCGCGCGTGAGCCCTTCGGGCGTGATCTTGTCGGCGGTCAGATACTGCGCGTGCAGCTCCGAGAGGTCCTTGCCCGCGTCGGAGATGATGCCGGAGTAGTCCGGATCTTCGAGCACGAGCTCGGTGTCGACCGTCTCGGGCTGACCGTCCTCCGTCACGGGGGCGGGCGTCTCCATGATGGGAAAGACGACGTGCAGCGAACCGTCGCTGCCGTAGACGATGTATTTTTGACCGGTATAGAACAGGATCACGGCCAGCACGATCAGTCCGGCGAGGATCCACAAGAGGACCGGCCAGACCTTGCCCCGGCTGCGCCGGGCGCGGTAGACGTCGTTTCGATGGGCGCGCATCGGCACACCTCCTTTGGGTCAGGCGGCCTCAGCCGCGGTTTTCGATGTCGCTGATGAGCGCGACGCGGCGCGCATGGCGGCCGCCCTCAAAGTCCGTGGTCAGGAAGGTGTCCACGATCTTGAGCGCGAGCCCCGTGCCGAGCACGCGTGCACCCATGGCAAGAATGTTTGCATCGTTGTGGCGGCGGGTCATCTCTGCCGAGTAGCAGTCCCCGCACAGGGCGGCGCGGATGCCCTTGACCTTGTTGGCGGAGATGGAGATGCCGATGCCCGTGCCGCAGATGAGGATGCCGCGCTCGCATTCACCGTCCGCGACCGCGCGCGCGACGGCTTCGCCGTAGACGGGGTAGTCGCAGCTCTCCTCGCTGTACGTGCCAAAGTCCTTGTAGGCGAGCCCGAGCTCGTCGAGATGGCGCATGACCTCCTGCTTGAGGGCATAGCCGCCGTGGTCACATCCGATTGCAATCATATAGGATACCTCGATTTCTGAAATTTCCCGGTGTTAAAATGGCCAGTCCGGGAGCCATTTGAGCACATTCCATGCGTAGCTGCGCGAGATCGTCACGCCCGTGAGCACGGGGTAAAACAGCGCGAACAGGGCACCGCTTGCCGCGGTAAAGACGTACACGATGCCGAAAGATCCCCGCTGCCGCAGCCGGTCGAACACATATCCGAGCGCGAGCACGAGAAAGAGCGTCGCCGCGAAGTAGTGGTATTCAAACGTCAGGCGCGAGATGAACACCCACGGCAGCACCTGCGCGAGATAGCCGACGAGGATAAACAGCGCCGTGCGCTCACGCTTGGCCGCGTGATACACCAATACCGGCAGCGCCAGCAGCCCGCCCCAGCACAGCAGGGGATTGACAAACGCGCCGATGGTCGACACCGTCCCGTCGCCATACGACAGGTAGTAGAGGATCGGCCGCAGGTCGAGCAGCCACTGCCACCAGCGTGAGGCATACGGATGCGTGGCGACGAGCCCCGCGTGGTAGGTGAACATGAAGCGCTGGTTTTCCAGCACGATGGCGGCGTATTCGCGCGTGAAGTACATGCCCGCTCCGTGCAGACCGCGCGCCGCGCCGTAGGGGTAGTAGCTCGCGTAATAGATCATGCCCGGCACGAGCACGAAAAACACGAGGCAGAAGCCGATGTTCGAGACCAGCCTGCGCACATAGCGGCGGCCGTCGCCGTCACGGTGCGCCTGCACGCCCTGAAACACCCAGTGCAGCGCCCAGAGCACGCCGAGCCCTGCCCCGGCATACAGGCACGTCCACTTCGTGGCCGCGCCCACGCCGAACGCAATGCCGCAGGCGGCGAGATGGCGCAGCTTACCCTCCGCAAAGTACCGGTACAAAAACAGGTACATGAGCAGGATGAACAGCGTCGCAAAGCTGTCGATCGTCGCAATGCGCGTCTGCGTCAGGTGCATGAAGTCAAACGCCAGCAGTGCCGTGCCGCACAGCGCCACACGGTCGTCGCGGAACATCCGGCGCAGCAGATCCCACATCAGCGGCAGCATGGCCACACCGAACAGCGCACCCATGCAGCGCCAGCCGAGCGGCGTCATGCCGAAGAGCCGAATGCCGAGCGAGAGGATCACCTTGCCGAGCGGCGGGTGCGACACCTCATACGGGTACACGCCGCGCAGATGCTCATAGGCCGTGCGCGCGTGGTAGATCTCGTCAAAATACGAGCTGTTGAAGTACGTGGACGATGCCGGCACGGTGTCCGGCTCGTCGCAGAGGGCGCCCGCGGTCGCGGGCCCTGTGATCTCGCGCACGGCGATGCGTTTACCCTGCGGGTCGTAGAGCGCAAGCTCGCCGAGCTCCAGATGCGCGCTCGCCGTGATGCGCACATAAGCCGCCGACGCGGGCGCGGCGTCCGCCGGCTGCGGCTGCAGCCATTTGAAGAGGTCGGCATAGCCCTGCGGCATCGTCCCGGCGGCGGTGTAGGTGATGCCGTCGTCGGAGTAGGCGAGGGTGTATTCGCCCGTGTACAGGCCGGTATAGTACCAGACGGTGTCGATGCTGTGCACGCCGTCGAGCGCGAGCGTGGCGCTCTCACCGGCCTCGAGCGTGCAAAAGCGCTGCGGGTCGCGCGCAGAGCCGAGCCCCGTGAACGCGGCGACGGCATACACCGCCGTCAGCACCGCGATGCCGATCCCGCCGCGGCGCGACGTGCGCCGGGGGATGGGGGTGCGCGCAGGCCATGCCAGCCGCAAAAACAGCGCCAGCGTCAGCGCGATGGCCGCCGCGGGCAAGATGATCCGAAGCGCCGCCATGCGCCGTTCCTCCCTTCGCCGGAGCGTTGGATGCTCGCGTTTGTCGGATGGTCTATATTATAGTACAGCGCGGCGGCGCTGTCCAGAAAAGAATCCGGCGGGCAGCTTCCGGCACTTGACAACGGTACGGAATAAAGTTAAAATAATGTGATTATATTTTTGGCGGCGGATGGAGCACCGCCACAAATATCGTTATGTTCCCGGCGGGTACGCTTGATGGCCCGCCTTTTCCAACTTGAAAAAATATCGTGAAGAAATCTGAAGAAACGGAGGATTACAATTTCATATGTCGTTACCAATAGCACTCGGTTGTATCATCGCAGCGCTTGTGGTTGGTTGTATCCTTGGCGGGCTCTACCGCAAAAAGGTCTCGGAACGCGAGATCGGCAGTGCGGAGGAGAAAGCCAAGCAGATCATAAATGATGCCTATAAGAGTGCCGAGAGCAAGCGGCGTGAGACCCTGCTCGAGGCCAAGGAAGAGATCCACAAGAGCCGTTCGGAGTATGAGCGCGAGGTCAAGGAGCGCCGCGCGGAGCTGCAAAAGCAGGAGCGCCGCCTTCAGCAGAAGGAGGAGACGCTGGACCGCAAGACGGACACGCTCGACAAAAAGACCGACGCCCTCAACCAGAAGATCGCTGCGATCGACACCAAGCAGAACGAGATCAACCAGCTCAAAAAGACCCAGATGGAGCTGCTCGAGAAGATCTCCGGCTACACGGTCGAGGAGGCCAAGGCCTTCCTCATCAACAGCCTGAAGGACGATGTGGTGCATGAGCAGGCGCTCATGGTCAAGGAGCTGGAGAACCAGTACAAGGACGAGGCCGACAGCCGCGCCCGCGAGATCATCGCCACCGCCATCCAGCGCTGCGCTGCCGATCATGCCAGCGAGGTGACCGTGTCGGTCGTGCCGCTGCCGAACGATGAGATGAAGGGCCGCATCATCGGCCGCGAGGGCCGCAACATTCGCGCCATCGAGACGCTCACCGGCTGCGACCTCATCATCGACGACACGCCCGAGGCCATCACGCTCTCGAGCTTCGATCCCGTGCGGCGCGAGGTCGCGCGCATCGCGCTCGAAAAGCTCATTCAGGACGGACGCATCCACCCCGCCCGCATCGAGGAAATGGTCGCCAAGGCTCAGAAGGAGGTCAACGCCACCATCAAGGCCGAGGGCGAGCGTGCCGTTTTCGAGACGAACATCCACGGTCTGCATCCCGAGCTGATCAAGCTGCTCGGCCGCATGAAGTACCGCACCAGCTACGGCCAGAATGTGCTCAACCACTCCATCGAGGTTTCGCACATTGCCGGTCTGCTCGCTTCCGAGCTCGGCGTCGATGTGGCCACCGCCAAGCGCGCCGGTCTCCTGCATGACATCGGCAAGGCCATCGACCACGAGGTCGAGGGCAGCCATGTGACCATCGGCGTGAACATCGCCCGTAAGTACAAGGAGTCCGAGGAAGTCATCCACGCCATCGAGGCGCACCACGGCGACGTGGAGGCGCACACCGTCGTCGCCTGCCTGGTTCAGGCGGCCGACGCCATCTCCGCCGCCCGCCCCGGCGCACGGCGCGAGAACATTGAAAACTATGTCAAGCGTCTGGAAAAGCTCGAGGAGGTCACCAAGAGCTTCCCCGGCATTGCCAACTGCTTTGCCATTCAGGCCGGCCGCGAGATCCGCATCATGGTCAAGCCCGAGGAGGTCTCGGAGGATCAGATGGTGCTGCTCGCGCGCGACATCGCCAAGAAGATCGAGGACGAGCTGACCTACCCCGGTCAGATCAAGGTCAATCTCCTGCGCGAGACCAAGGCCGTCGATTACGCGAAGTAAACCAAAGCACAAACAAAACAGCCCGGACGTGAAAACGTCCGGGCTGTTTTGCGTGACAGTGCGCGCGGCCGCTGTTACGGCGTATAAACGCGCTGCATATGGGTAACGTACCCGCCCTCGATCGTGATCGTCGTATTGTCAGGGACAAAGTGGTACGTAAGGCCGGAGCCGTCCGTCAAAAAGTCGCCGGCGTAGTACGTGCGGGTGCCTTTCTTGAGATCGGAGGAATCCTCAAATACGAGGTCGGAAGAAACGGGGATGGTCGCCTCGCCGAGCGCGTAGTACAGCTTCGTGTCGCTGGGCCCAACTGCGTAGAACCCGGACGCCTCGCCGGAAACCAGCGTGTAACCGCCGTTGTCCGCACCGCCGTTGATGAGGACGGCGGCATTTTTGTCCCGCTCCAGTGAGGTCACCTTCACGTTCTGCTGGCAGATTGTGATCTGATCCCCGACCTGCAGCTTGTTGATATCGACCGTGTCAAACGCGTCGTAGGCATATACTTTCACTTTCAACTGCATCGCGCCTTTGCCGTCGACAAAGGCATCCCCTTTGTCAAAGGACACGGCGACCATGCAATCGTTGAGATGCTGCAGATCGATGCCGGACGGAAGCGGAGATACGGTCTTGCCGCTCGCGGCTGCCGTGCCGGAATCCGCTGTGGGGGTGGCCTGCGGGGTGGTGTCGGGCTTGCTGTCGGACGTGCTGTTGGAGCAGCCGGCCAGCACCAGCAGAGCCGGCGCCAGAGCGCAGGCTGCAAAGTTCTTTCTTTTCATATCGTTTCCTCCTGGATGCTGCGGCGCGGCCTTTTGCAGGTACATCCGAAAATCGTTCCTGCCGGAAGCCGCCGTTTCAGTTTGCCCTGTTTTTCATGCGGGCGTAATAGCAGACTATATTTTACTGAGAAAAATGCGCATTTGCAATACCGACTTCCTGAAATATTATTTAAGCCTGTCCTCTTTCCGTCATCACGCGCCTGACCTGACACGAAGCTGTTTCCGGCTGCGTGGGAAAGCGGAAAAGAGGACGCAGGCAAGAAAAAACCGGCACCTGCTTTTGGCAGGCGCCGGTTCATGCATATTTCAGGCTTTGCGGTGCGGCTTAGTACATACCGCCCATGTCCGGGGCAGCGGGAGCGGCCGGAGCGGCCTTCTCGGGCAGGTCGGCCACGAGGGACTCGGTGGTCAGGACCATGGAGGAGACGGACGCGGCGTTCTCGAGCGCGCTGCGGCAGACCTTGGTCGGGTCGACGATGCCGTTGTCGATCATGTCGCCGAAGGTGTCGTGTGCGGCGTCGTAGCCGTAATTGACGCTCTTGCTCTTGCTGACCTTGTCGAGGATGACCGCACCCTCGACACCGGCGTTGGCCGCGATCTGGCAGATCGGGGCACGCAGCGCGGCGGCGATGATGTTTGCACCGGTCTTCTCGTCACCGGAGAGCTTGGCAGCCGTCGCCTGTGCGGCCTTGCTGGCCACGACATAGGCCGTGCCGCCGCCGGCGACGACGCCCTCTTCAACAGCCGCGCGGGTCGCGTTGAGCGCGTCCTCGATGCGCAGCTTCTTTTCTTTCATCTCGGTCTCGGTCGCAGCGCCGACCTTGATGACCGCAACACCGCCGGAGAGCTTTGCCAGACGCTCCTGCAGCTTCTCCTTGTCGTACTCGGAGGTGGTCGTCTCGATCTGGGCGCGGATCTGCGCGATGCGGCTCTGGATGTCGTCCTTGGCGCCGGCACCCTCGACGATGGTCGTGGTTTCCTTGGTGACCTTGACCTGACGCGCGCGGCCAAGCTGTGCCAGCGTGGTGTCCTTGAGCTCCATGCCGAGGTCGGTCGAGATGACCTGACCGCCGGTCAGGATGGCGATATCCTGCAGCATTTCCTTGCGGCGGTCGCCGAAGC
>OLNF01000729.1_pt1 | contig 29437 bp, 27 predicted proteins | sample 1673061 | NCBI WGS metagenome assembly OLNF01 (sample SAMEA3136751, study PRJEB25190) | human gut metagenome
CAGGCTTTGAAGCATACGCAGACGGCCTGAAGGGAGTCCAGCCATGCCGTCTGTACAAGTATACGTCAATCGGAAACTGTCCGATGTGCAGAAGCGCGGAGCTGCGTCCTGCATCATCCGTGAGATATCGAACAAGCTGGGAAAGCCAAAGGAACTGGTAGCGGTATTCTTCATGGAAACGACGGGGGATATGGCGTTTTCCGGCAGCATGGGCGGAGCCGTCTGCCCCACCGTGCAGCTTTGCGCCGGAGGTGTTTCCCCGGGAGCCGTTTTGGACAGCTGCATGGCCGGTATTGCAGCTGGCTTTCAGCACAGCGGGATATGTCCCGCCAACGCTGTGCGGATCTATGTCACGCCCCCCGAAAAGGGCTGGTTCTGCATGGGAGGTGTGCTGGTATGATGTGGCTGACGGTGCGCTGTACGGAGGAAATATCCGTCTCGGCGCTGACAAAATTAGCGTCTGCGATCACTGATGCTGCCCATCGGGAGACCGGTGTTCCCATCGGGGATATCCGCGTTGAATTCCGGTCATACATTCCCAACAGCACCTATTACACCGGCGCCAATACAGAAGCTCTGCAATAAGCAAGTGCAAAAGAGATTCTCCTCAAACAGAGACACGCCTGCGGCACAAGGCCGCAGGCGTGTCTCTGCCTATTCGGAGGATCGCAGGAGGTAGACATTGTAATTCTTTCCCGTTGACTTCCGTCCGCTTCTGTGATACTTGTTTGTCGCAGGAGGTGATGAGTATGTACGAAACTCTGAAGGACCTGCACCGAAAATTCTACACAAGGGCGGTCATGCCGGAACTGAAATGCGATTACGATGACGCATTTCAGCAGTTGATGTCGCGGCTGGCAAAGTCGGAACGAAAGCTGGTACTGAAGGCCGTTGATACAAAAGGCCTGATGATGGAAGCGTGCCGAATTGGACAGCTTTGCCTGCGGATTCCAGCTGGCACTTGGCCTGACAACAGAATTACAGCATTACGAGGAAGAACGGTCAGAGGAAGCTCTGGCCGTTCTTTGCGCAACGGAGGGGGAACAAAATGAAAGCTAAGATCACATTGCTAACAGTTAGCATCGCGATCCTGCTCACCGCCTGAGGGCAGAAGGCGAATGGCCAGATTAAAGTTGTACCTTTCGGATGATCCGGATATCCATGATCCCGCAAAAGGTCTCTACTGGCTGCAACAGGCAGCGGACAGCAGACACGAGTACGCCGCCTACCGCTTGGGTAAGGAATATCTGTCCGGAGAGAATGTCTCCAAAGATACCGCAAAAGCGGCAGCGTACTTACAGCAGGCAGCAGAACAGGCCAATCCCTACGCGCAATATCTGCTGGGGATGCTCTGTCTCATGGGTGAGGGCGTTCCGAAGGACAAAGGTGAAGCCCAATACTGGTTTTCTGTGGCGGAGAAGAACGGCCACGCCTATGCCGGATATTTTCTCGACCGCATGGAGCGGCAGGAGGACTTGCCGCCGCCCAACATTCTGCTGTCTGCCACACGTCTACTGCACCACATGGGCAACATCTTCCGGGACAACGCACCGCAGCCCACAGCGCCCACAGGCGTTCAGATCGACCACAAGCGCCTACAGCGCTTGCGGGAAAAGAAGATGGCCATGGGCCACAAGTGGAACGACCACGAAGATGAGCAGAACCGTGGCATGGGCGGAATGGGCTTATAAGCGGCACAAAATCTGCGTCACAGTAACCAAAGAAAAAGCAAAATCTTTTCCTAGCTATTCTGCCAGCTTTGTGGTATGTATGTTGGCTAACAAAAAGCAAAGGAGTTGATTCAATGGCCAAGAAACGCGCCAACGGCGAGGGCAACATCCGCAAACGCAGCGACGGTCGCTGGGAGGGCCGTTACACCGCAGGCTACAACTCGGAAACCGGCAAGCGCATCATCAAGAACGTCCTCGGCAAAACACAGGCGGAGTGCAAGGCGAAACTTACTGCCGCGATGGAAGCCACCAAGGGTGTCGACGTCAGCCGCGCCGACGAGTATACTGTGGCCACATGGCTGCGGAACTGGTACGACATCTACGCCAAGCCCAACGTGCGGGTCGCCACGGCGGATCGCTACCACCTGATGATCGAACAGTACACCATCCCCCGCATCGGCAACATCAAGCTCACGAAGCTGGCTGCACACGACCTGCAAAAGCTCTATAAGGAGTTGATGGAAAGTGGCCGCACCAACCGCAAAAGCGGTCACGGCAATCCGGGTCTCAGCAGCACCACCGTCCGCAGCCTGCACCTAATGCTGCACAACGCACTGAACCGCGCCGTGAAAGAACGTCTGATCCTCCGCAACCCTACCGAGGACTGCATCGCACCGAAGGTGCAGAAATTCGAGATGCAAATCCTCCAGCCGGAGCATATCAAAACCTACCTCGACGCCGCAGATAAAAGGGGACTGCTGCCCATGTTCTATTTGGAACTGATCAGCGGCCTGCGCAAGGGCGAGTTGACAGCACTTCTGTGGAGCGACCTCGATATTACGGGCAAGACCATCTCAGTCAGCAAGCAGTATGTCAAGAACCCCAACGGAGAATTGAACCTCTCACGTCCCAAGACGGAAACATCGGTCAGAAAGGTCAGCATCCCCCAAGAAGCGGTTGACCTGCTGATCGCCGAACACAAAAAGCACCCCAATAATCCGTACATGTTCCCTTCACCCATCACGGGAGAGATGTACTACCCCGACTCTATCGTGAACCTGCATAAGAAAATTCTGAAGGACGCGGGCCTGCCGCACATACGCTTTCACGATCTCAGACACACATTCGCTACGCTGGCCTTGCAGAATGGCGTAGACGTGAAAACCGTCAGCAGTATGCTGGGCCACTACGACGCGGGCTTTACTCTGCGCACCTACACCCACGCCACCCGGCAGAAGCAGGACGAAGCCGCCCAGACCATGGGCAGTTTCATGGCGCAGGTGATGTAAAACGCCGAGAACAACAAGAGCACCGAAGAGAAAGGCGAACTTCCTCTTCGGTGCTTTTCGTTTTTTCTGCGTGTGCGTCGGATGTGGGGCAAGTCTCAAACATAACGAGCGCTGGGTAATATTCAAAAAAGTAAAAAGGCACATTTTGCACTATCGCAATCAATAGGAAATGGCACGATTTCCTGAACTACTGTATACTCCCTGCTCCTTGAGGTGCTATGTATAAACTACGCTTAAGAAAAACAGATATGCTGGGCTGGAACCAGCATATCTGTTAGTAATTATTGCTTATCAGTATTGCCTTTTTTGACGGCTTTTTCATCGTCTACCCAAAAGCGGAAATATCGCTTGTTCTTCGGGTAAATGCGAACTCCGTTCTTGGTGATGTATCTGCAGTAAATCCACATACACATTGCTCCTTTCGACAAGATATCTATATAAAAACATCTTGCATCTTAGAGTGTGATGTGTTACTATGAGGCTGCGAACGCTATAGTATCCAGCACACATCTTCTAACATACAGAGGATGATTGCGGGGAAAGCCTACGGTTGAGGTTGCCGCCTCAACCGTTTTCCTTTTTCTTGCGCTGGTGTTTTTGCTGGTGTCTCTTCTGCACTCGACGAACTTGATTCATCTGGCTGCGGGCCATTCCACGGGTTATGCCGAAGTGCTTACTTACGAGATAATCGGACGTTTCGTCCACAAGATGTACAGGAGCCAGCAGTTCAGCTGCAAATATATCAGCCTGTCTCTCCGCATTTATCTCGTCAGGGACTCTCTCGTCAGGGGCCCCATGAGCGTAAGCCACTGTTTCTTCCCCATGAAGAACATAGTGCCCAAGCTCATGAGCCATGACTGTTCTAGCCCAGTAAGAACCCTGGCAGGCTGCATCATATACAGATTGTTTTACCCGAATCACATGTTCAGCCGGGATTGTTTCTGCCGCTCTCCCTTTTAGGTCATCATCCTCTACCGGAACGAGCATAAACTCTTCATCGATCTGCGGCATAATGAGTTCTAAAAATTCCATTACAGGGAATTTTTTGATCTTGTCAAGTCCAAATCGCATCCGGAGCATATATGCTTCTTTTCTCAGACGCTTACGATTTCTTGAACTTACAATCTTAATAAGGTTAGAAGTACCGATGGTGCAACACCTCACTTTTTATGTTGTTTACTGAAAACCCGCATGATTTTGCTGATTTCGTCATCTGTCAGGTCATTAAGCACTTTTGCGAATGATACTGCCGCTTGGCGTTGCATAGAAGACGAATCTGTAAGGTCGATTTTGATCTCGTCTAAAGACATATCTGCTGCAAGCTGCAACTCCTTTTTCTCATCTTCGCTCAATTCATACGCGCTACAGATCCGATCGATAAAGTTGGCGGGTGGGCGCTTTTTGCCTGTTTCTACAGCCGATAGAAAAGCAGAAGATACCTTCAACCTATCAGCCATATCCTTCAGAAGCTCTTGCCTGTCTAAGCGAATCTTTCTTAGAGCAATTCCGAGTTTGGTCACATCGCATACCTCCTCTTTGCTTTCTTGGAGTGTACCATGGAAAGTTCATTTTGTCAACCCTTACAGGTTAATTTTTCGCGAAATATTTGTGACGGAACTGAAGCCAAACTCTTCACCACCAATTAAATGGTCTCCGCGGATAGAAATAAAGCAAGTAGTTCCAATACCTGAGGCAGGGAAGTTTGAGAATGAACAGTTCAGCCTAAGGACACTGTTGCCTTTGAAGAGCATAATAATCAAGCGGACTCAATGCCTGAAAAAGTGCAGTATGAGTATTGCGGAGATACAGTGTTCAGTATATCAACGCGCTTCTCTTCTGATAGTAGTCGCAGCGCTGACTCTGTCCGCCTGCGGCGTAAAAACCATCAATCTTGCAGACTATATTGAAACCGATGTAGAGGGTCTCAATGGTCATGCCACAGCGGTCTGCGATTTGGATTATGACGCACTATATGCAGCCATCGCAAGCCAGCAGAAAAATGACGGCGACTCGTTCCTCCAGCAAGCCGCCATTTTGGAGGAAGCCTTTTCCCACATTACTCTCGCTGTTGATCCTTGCGAGAACCTCTCCAACGGAGACATGGTGACTGTCACCGCCACCTATGACGCCCCCAAAAACCTCGACATCGGCTGCAAATTGAAAAATGGCAAGACCTCCTTCAAAGAAGAGGGGTTGTCCGATGGTCAGCTCTTCAACTTCTTCGATGAGAGCGCAGTCAGCGTTACATTTTCCGGTATGTCTGGCAACGGCACCGCTGGGGTGGAAATCCTCTCCACAGAGGATGCTTATCGTTATACGCAGTACACGGTTTCACCCGCCAATGGTCTGTCCAATGGCGATGAAGTGGTTCTATCGGCCCAAACATGGGATGGTATGTTGGATAGTATGGGCTACTATGCAGAGGAGTTCGAAAAGACTTACACTGTTGCTGGACTTCCTGAGCCCTTCGCTGCGTCGGATAAGATCTCGGCCGCCGATAGATCCCGCCTGGAAGCGCTGGCTCTGGAAAAGGCAACGCAGGAGGTAGAGGATTGGTATTCCTACATGAACTTATCCGATATGCGTTGCGGGCCTGCCTACTGCTATACCGGCCATGTAGAGAGCTTCTGGAGCGGTTTGAACAGCACCGGCGGTGTGGTGATGCTTGTATCCTGTGACTTCGGCGTAGACGGTGCATATACAATTGCGGTATTTTTCCAGAACTGCGGAAAGGACGGTACCGGTTCGGTGACATTTAAGCAGGATGATATTGCTGCAATGAGCGAGGAAATATCCTCCGCAGATGGGCTTGCGTGGCTGGAAAATACATTCTCCGATGCAGTGTTCACACAGATAAGCTAAAAAAGAGGAGCTGTAATCGACAGCTCCTCTTTTTCATATTTCCCTTCACGGTCTCATTTTTTGTAACCATCTTTGTAACCACCATCCTGCTTTTCCCCCAATTTTACGGCAATTTCGTTTCTCGTACAAAACAAAAAAGCCTGTAACCGCAATGGTTACAGGCTTTTTGTGGGGCTGCTGGGCGGATTTGAACCGCCGACCTCATCCTTCCCAAGTGATAAAAGCTCTCCCACCGTTGGTATATAATGCTTGTGAACATCTTTCAGCACAAAAGGAAGATAGCTTGAAAACTTTTACCCCATACCTTCCGGTTGCTCGTGCCCCTGTGTGGGTCACGATGTGGGGCAGCACCACCGGTAGGTCAACTTGCGGCAGTGCGAGGATCATGGCGTTTTGCGTTGCCGTAAATAATAGAAGAACATTTCCGCCTGTTCCATAAGCACATCTTCGTGTCGATGTCCAGCACTACCATCAGCACGTACAGGATGTTTTCTCCCTTCTGCTACGTGGATAACGCGGTGCCCGTGCAGTGGAGCAGCTCTTTAAACACATAGTATGTCTGTTACATTTATGTAGGTCTCTTCACCATGCGCCCTTATAGGCCAGCGTTACGGCACTGGTCTGGGCTCCGGCGGCCATGCAGGCGGGAATATCTCCCCCCGTCAGCCGACTGTGGAGGAACCCAGCAATGAAGCTGTCTCCCGCACCCATGGTGTCCGCCACTTGGCAGGGTACAATGCCCTGCCGGTAGATGCGCTGCCCATCATAGGCGATACTGCCGTCGGCTCCCAACGTGGCGACGCAGACCGTGGGACCCTTTGCCCACATCTGCCGGAGGAAATTGTCCGCATTGCCTCCATGGTAGGAGAAAAAGGCCAGATCTACGCAGGGGAATATTTCCTCTGCAGCAGGGGTTTCGTATTCATCGGAAAAATCAAAGGCTGTAGGGATTCCGCACCTGCGGATGCGAGGAAAGTACCGCTCCCCATGGCCGGAAATGCCGCCCACCACCAGCTCCGCCGTGTGTAGGAAGTCCATGTCCGCCTCCGTCAGCGTGAAATCCGCCATCACTCCCTCGTTGTAGTCCAGAAATACCCGATCGCCATCCCGCAGCGCTACGCGGGTGACGGCAGTAGTCCCCGGTTCCACATGGATATGGGAGATGTCCACATTTTCCCGGCGCAGGCCGTCGCAAATCAGGGCACCACCCTCATCCGTGCCCACCGCGCCAATATAGGCGGCGCTGCCGCCCAGCCGCGTGAAATACACCGCCACGTTGACGGGGTTTCCGCCAGGATAACCCGTCTGTGTCTGCACGTAGTAGTCCACGCAGTTGTCGCCCACGGCGATCAGAAACGGCTGTCTGTTCATATTGTTTCGTTCCTGTCGGATTAATAGTCCAGCTGGTGGTAGTAACGGCGAATCTCCATGGGATGGCAAGAGATTTCTTCCAAATGCATGTCCATACGGTTGATGACACGGTGGAAGATGGCATTCTGAAGACGGCCACGGAAAGCCTCGTCAAATCCGGGCATGGGATAGTCCTTGGTGTCGATGATCTCATAGTTGCCGCAGATGCGGGGCAGGAAGTTCCGCACCCGCTGGCCCAGGCAGCGCTGGCTGTCCTCGCCGATGATGACCGTCACCGGCGTGTCACGCTCCACGATCTCCAGCATGCCGTGGAAGAACTCGGCGGAGTGGATGGACTTGGTGCGCAGCCAGTGCATCTCCTCGCAGTAGCACATGGCGTAGGAGTAGGTGATGCCGAACAGTGCGCCCGCACCTACGTAGTAGTGCAGAGGATCGTCCACATGCTTCTCGGCGAAGGCCCGCCCGAAGGCGTCGGCCTGCTTCTCCACAGCCACCAGATCCTCCGCCAGATACTGCTCCATCTGGCTGTAGAACCGATCGTAGTCGGCGAACTTGCCCTCGTGCCACAGCAGGCGGTCCACCACCATGCTGAACTTCATCTGCTCCTCACCGGCGAAGGTGATGCAGGTATCTGCCAGCTTGGCCAGCGGCGCTTCGGCGTTGTCGATGAAGCCCAGCACATAGGCACCGGCCTCATGGAGCCTGTTGACGGCGTCGATCATCTCTGCTGTGCTGCCGGTCACGGAGGAGATCACCACCAGCGTGCCTTTCCCCAGACGGTGATGGCCGGTGGTGTTGTACTCGGCGGCGTTGACGCTGTATACCTCCTGCTCTGTGCTCTCCAGCATGGCGGTGACGGCGTCCAGCGCGGAGGCGTAGGTGCCGCCGATACCCATGAAGCAGATGTTCCGCAGGCCGCTGTCCCACAGACGGTCTACAACCTCCTCCACCTGCGGACGCAGCTTCAGTGCGCCGTTGATCCTGTCTACAAGCTTTTTTTCATCAAATTTCAGCATGATCGTTACTCCTTATCCTTTTATCTGCTTGACCGCACTTTGCCAGCGGTCATACTCGGCTTCTGCCCATGCGGCGCTTTGCTGCGGGCGATACTCCCGCTGCCACGCGCCGAACACGGTATCGCCGCCATAGAGACCCGCCGCCTCACCTGCCATTTTGGCAGCTCCCGCGCAGGAGCCGTCCTGATTTTCCGCCACGCGGATGACCGATCGCAGCAGCTCGCTCTGACGCTGCATCAGATAGCGGTTCCGGACGGCGCCGCCGTCGCAGAACAGCTGGGCGACAGGCTGTCCCACATCCTCCGCCATCGCCCGCAGCACGTCCGTCACCTGATAGGCGATGCTGTCCACTGCCGCTCTGACGATCTCCGCTCGGCCGGTGGTGCTGCCCATGCCCACAATGGCCGCCCGCATCTCCGGCGCCCAGTGGGGCGCGCCCAGCCCTGTGAAGGCCGGGACGAACACGGTGCTGTCCGCCGGGGCGGCCTGCAGGGCCAGTGCCTCTGCCTCATCGGCGGAGGTAAGAAGGCCCGCCCGATGGATGAGCCATTCGATGACGGCGCCGGCATAGTTGATATTGCCCTCCAGTCCGTAATATGTCTGCCCGTTCCGTCCCCACGCCACAGTGGCCGCCAGCCCGTGGCGGCTGACCACAGGCTGCCGTCCGGTGAAAAGCATCACCGAGCTGCCGGTGCCATAGGTGGCCTTGGCCATACCCTCGCGGCCGCAGCCCGCGCCGTACAGCGCCGCATGGGAATCCCCCATCACGGCACGGATGGGCACGTCCTGGGGGAACAGCCCGCCCAGCGTAGTGGTGCCGAACAGGTCGTCGCTGCACCGGATCTCCGGCAGCGCCTCCGGCGGGATGCCGAACAGCGCCAGCAGCTGCGGGTCCCAGCGGGTACGGAGCAGATCCATCAGCTGAGTGCGGGAGGCGTTGGACACGTCCGTGGCGAAGGTGCGGCCCTCCGTCAGGCAGAACAGCAGCCACGTATCCACCGTGCCCAGACACAGCGTGCCCTGTCGGGCGGCCTCCTGCACCGCAGGGCAGCGCCGCAGCAGCCACGCCATTTTGGCGGCACTGAAGTAGGGCGACAGCGGCAGGCCGGTGGTCTGCCGGACATAGGCGGCGTCCGGCTCCGCTATGGCGCGGCACAGCGCCTGCGCCCGTCCGCACTGCCACACCACTGCGTTGGTCAGGGGCTTTCCTGTCCGGCGGTCCCATGTCACCACGGTCTCCCGCTGGTCGCACAGGCCGATGGCCAGTACACTGCCCGGCGCGATACCGCCGCTCTCCAGCGCATCCCGTACCGCAGCGGCGGTTTGGGTCATGATCTCCGCCGGATCGTGCTCGATGTAGCCCTCAGTGGTGATGACCTGCCGGTGCTTACGGCGGCCCTCCGCTGCCACACGCCCCGTCTCGTCGAACAGCACTGCCTTGGTGCCCTGTGTGCTCTGGTCGATACCCAGAATGTACCGCATACGGCTCACTCCTCCAGTGCACGGCGGGCCGTCTCAAAGATGCCGTCCGCGTCCAGACCGAGGAAACGGAACACCTCCGCGCTGCTGCCGGCGGGTACCGGCGCATCCGGCAGGGTCAGCCCCACCACCCGGCGGGGCATGCGGGCCGACAGCACACTGCTGACGGCGGCGTACAGACCGCCCCATGCCGCATGCTCCTCCACCGTCACCACCACGTGGGCGGCGGCGGCGTACCGCAGCAGCGTATCCTGATCAAAAGGCTTCAAGGACACCGCATCCAGCAGAGCGGCGGAATAGCCCGCCTCCTGCAGCCGGCGCAGCGCCTGTACCGCACCCTGTGTTACCTCGCCGCAGGCAACCAGCAGCACGCCGGTGGGCGGCGTACCGTGGGGCGTCATGCCGGATAGCTCATCCTGCGGCGTATAGATGTCCTCTACCGCACTGCGGCCTACCTTGATATAGGCGGGCACCGTACTTTGGCAGATGCAGCGGATGACGCGGCGGGTCTGCTGAGCGTCGGAGGGGACGTAGACCTCTATCCCGGGCAGGGACGCCACGCAGGCCACGTCCTGCGCCGAATGGTGGCTCATGCCCAGCGGACCATAGCTGATGCCGCTGCTGATTCCGATAAGCTTCACGTTGACGCCAGAATACGCCACGTCTACCTTGATCTGCTCCAGACTGCGGCAGGCCAGAAAGCTGCCCGGCGCCACCACATAGGGCTTTTTCCCGCACTTGGCAAGACCTGCGGCAATACCCACCAGATCCTGCTCCGCGATGCCCACCTCCACGAACTGGCGGGGGAAGGTCTTGGCAAAGTCCGTCATGGAGCCGGAGCCGCGGGAGTCGCTGCACAGCACCAGAACGTCCCGATCCTGCGCTGCCAGCCTCATCAGTTCCTCGCAGATCACCTGCTTATTGGCAGAGGCCATGTGCTTTCACCTCCAGTTCCTGCATTGCCTGCTGATATTCATCTTCTGTGGGCACGCGGTGATGCCAGCCTACCTGATCTTCCATAAAGGATATACCGCAGCCCTTCACCGTCTGGGCCAGGATGGCCGTGGGCCGGCCGCGGGTGCCGCGGGCCTCGTCAAAGGCGGCCGCCAGACTTTCATAGTCATTGCCGCGGCAGGTCACGGTGTGCCAGCCGAAGCTGCTCAGCCGTTCCGCCATGTTCTCGTGAGCCATGACCTGCTCCGTGGTACCGCTGATCTGTAAGCGGTTTCGGTCGATGACGAGGCACAGGTTGTCCAGTCTGTACTGGACTGCCGCCATGGCCGCCTCCCAGTTGCTGCCCTCCTCCCACTCGCCGTCGCCTGTCACCACGTAGGTGCGGCTGGGGGAATCGTCCATTTTCGCCGCCAGCGCCATGCCTGTGCCCACCGGAAGGCCGTGGCCCAGAGAGCCGCTGTTGACCTCCACGCCGTTGAGATGGCAGTTGGGATGGCCGATATAGGGGGTACCGAAGGTGCCGATGCCCTGCAGCACGTCCTGATAGTCTAGGAACCCGCGTTCACACAGCACGGCGTAGTACGCCTCCATACAGTGCCCCTTGCTGAGGATCATTCGATCCCGCAGGGGGTCACCGCTCTGGGCGGGGGAGACCCGCATCTCCCGGAAATACAGAATGTGCAGAATGTCCACCACGCTCATGTCGCCGCCGATGTGGCCGGCCTTGGCCGCCCGCACCAGCTCCAGTATGTGCCGCCGCAGCAGGATGCTCCGCTGCTCCAGCGCCGCTTTTTCCGCTTGTGTCAGCATGGTCATTCACCTCTCAGGTAAGCCTTTACCTGCTCCTCAATGGGGTCGTACAGGTCGCAGCGGATCCCCATATACCGGCAGGCTTCATACAGCACCGGTACCACGTCCTTGTGGATGCCCACGCAGTGGTGGATATAGGGGCCCTTGACGATCTTTTCCTCCAGCCGGGGCCAGTTGTCTACCTCTACCCACATGTAGGTGCCCTTGGTAGCGGGACCGTCCACGCCCCGTGCGTTGCCCAGCAGCAGGGAGTATTCGCCGTTGTCGCCGTCGAAGCGGCAGATGGTCAGCGTGCCCTTCTTTGCCCGTGCCGCCACGGCGCCGGGATAACTGAACGCCAGCGGATAGCAGATGCTGGGCTTCTCGTCGGCCACGGAGATGGGCCAGGGGCCGCAGTGCTGCAAAAGCTCGGCGTTGTCGTTTTCGGGATGGCGCACCGTCCAGTCCGCAAAGAAGCTGCGGGTGTCGTCCAGACAGGCAGCCTCTGCCAGCAGGGCCGTAATGGCGCCGTGGATGTCCGTCTCGCACACCACGGGGAAGCCCTCCTCGTTCAGCAGGCAGTTGGCGGCGCAGGGCATGACGCCCAGCTCTGTTTGCAAGGCATTCCAGCACTGGATGGCCGCGGCATTGCAGCCGTAGCGGTCTGCCAGATGTCGAATGGCCACCTTTATGGCGGCAATGGTGCTCAGTTCGGCCTCGGTGACGCATATGTTCATGTGGGCGTGGCAGTAGTCCACCACCTGCCGAACCTCATCGCCATCGGCCAACGCCTGCTGTACCTCCTGCTTCAGCTCCGGCAGGGGGACGGGGGATAGTTGGATATGGAAGCGCTCCAGCAGCTCACCCTCGTTGCACATGGTAGACCAGAAGTCAAAGGGCCGCGGCCCGATCTGCAGAATGCGGATGTTCCGGAAGGTGCGTACCACATTGCACACCGCCAGAAACGCCATCAGTCCCTGCTCAAAGGCGGGGTCCTCCAGCCGGCAGTTGCTCAGATAGGAGAACAGCACGCCAAAGCGGCGCAATACCTTACCGGTGGCGAACAATCCGCACTGGCTGTCTCTCAGGCGTACGCCGTTCTCGTCGGGGCACTCATCTCTAGGACCCCACAACAGCACGGGCACGTTGAGTTCCTTAGCAAGGCGAGCACAAACGTACTCTGTGCCAAAATTGCAGTGGGCGATGAACAGCCCGTCGACGTGAGCCTCACGGAAGCGGCGGCTCACCGCCGCTCGATCGGCCTCATCATAAAAAAGGCCCTCCGGATTGATGCCCGTCACGTCCACAAAGCGGACGCCCAGCTGCTCCAGCCGCATCCGCGTCAGGTTCGCATATTCCACTGCCGCCGGCGCGGAAAAGATGTTCCGGCGCGTCGGCACAAACCCCAGGGTCACTTGCTTCATGGGTATCTCCTCTCTTGCACAAGTAAGTTAAAAATATTTTAATGAATTTTTCTGAATATTTTTGACAAAAGGATGCCGTGGGTAGTATAATTCTGCTACTACGAATAAATGAGGTACACGATATGAGTATCACAGCGAAAGAACTGGCCCAGCGGCTGCATCTGTCCGCTGCCACCGTGTCCATGGTCCTGAACCGCAAGCCCGGTATCAGCGATGAGACACGGGATCTCGTCCTCAGTGAGGCGAAGCGCTGCGGCTACGACTTTTCCAAGATCAAGACCCCGCCGCCGGGTACTGTGTATCTGGTGGTCTACAAGAAGCACGGCGAGGTGGTGGGCGACACGCCCTTCTTCTTCCAGGTCATCGAGGGCATCGAGACCACCTGCCGCGATGCCGGCTACCGGCTGCAGCTGTTCTACTTCAACGAGGTAGCCCCCGCCGCCGAGCAGATCGAGCTCATCAACAACAGCGGATGCAGCGGCGTGATCCTGCTGGGTACGGAGATGTTTCTGGAGGACTATCGCCCATTCCAGAGCCTCCACGTCCCGCTGGTAGTGCTGGACAGCTATTATGACGAACTGCCGTTCACCACGGTGCTCATCAACAACGCTCGCGGCGCGTTCCTGGCCACCGACTATCTGGTGTCCGAGGGGCACCGCGACATCGGCTATCTCCAGTCCGCCCGGGCCATCAGCAACTTTGAGGAACGGGCCGACGGCTTCTTCCGCGCCCTGCGCCAGAACGAGATCAAGAAGAACATGTCCTACGTATTCCGCGTCACGCCGGTGCAGGGCGTGGCCTATCGGGAGTTCTCCCGCATACTGGATACGCACCCCGCGCTGCCCACCGGCTTCTTCGCCGACAACGACATTATCGCGCTGGACTGCATTCGCGCCCTGAAGGAGCACGGCTATCGCATCCCCGACGATGTGTCCGTGGTGGGCTTCGACGATATCCCCTCCTGCCAGCTGCTGGAGCCGCCCATGACCACCACCTGCGTACCCAAGAGCTTTCTGGGTGCACAGGCCATGCATCAGCTGCTGCGGCTGTTCGCCGACCCCATCCTGCCGCCGGTAAAGGTGGAGATATCCACCGAGCTGGTGAAGCGCTCCACCGTGCGGCGCCTCAGCTGAGGCCGCCGCAGCAGATGGCCAGCTTGGCAAAGAAGTCCTCCAGCGTCTGCCGCGCGTCCACATGGTGGTACACGCGGACCGGCCGGACATCGCCGCCCGCCAGATACCGCATACTGCCCGCCTCCACTCTGGGGGCGGGTATCATGTTGTAGCTGATCTTTTCCTCCTCCTCCAGCAGGACAGAAATGGCTGCGTTGTCCCCCAGACCCCACGTCTCACCATGGGGCCAGATGGCCTCACAGCCCATTTTGCGGTTGTAGGCGTCGATGTGGTCAAAAAGGTACCGGCCCGCCGCGCCGCAGGGCCGCACCTTGTACTGCAGCTCCGCCAGCGTCACCGCCAGCTGCTTGTAGGTGCTCTTGGGGATCTGCCACAGGGGCATCTCCGACTGGAACAGCACGTTGGCGCCATTGATGTCGTTCCACAGATTGAATTCGTCGCCGCCCTCGGGATAGTCGCCGCCGCCCACCCAGACGGCCGTCATGCGGCCGCAGATGCGGGGCTCCATGAGAATGGCGCTGGCCAGATCGGTGACGGCGCCCTGCAGCAGGATATACAGCGGCCGGGGATCGTCCCGCATGGCCTCGTCAATGATGGCCCGTGCGCCATCCGAGGGCACCGGCTCCGTCTCCGACGGCAGCGCGTATCCCGCGCCGCAGGTGGTGCGGGAATGATAGGACTCGTGGCCCGTCACCGCCAGAAAGCGCAGTAGCTCGTCATAGCTGGCCTGCGCCGTGGTGCCCTTGGGGAAGTCCTGGGGGTAGGCGTCAAAGTGCCCGGCGATGAGCCGCTCCACCGAGAGGGAGGGCGTCAGCAGCGCGTGGAGCACGGCGAAGGGATCGTCCGCTTCGTTGAGAAAGTCCGTGTGGACGATGACCCGCTTCTGCTTCTGCGGGGGTACTTCAAAAAAATATTTCTTCATCATGACTCACCCTTTCACGGCTCCCGCCATGCCTTCCACAAAGTAGCGCTGGAAAATGAGATATACCGCCAGCATGGGCAGCACGCAGATCAGCACGCCGGCGCACAGATAGCCGTAGTCCGTGCCGTGCTCGCCCACAAAGGTCATCAGGCCCGCCGGCACGCTTTTCAGGCTGTTGTCCGTGATGAGCAGGCTGCCCAGCAGGTACTCGTTCCATGTGGCCAGCGTATCCGTGATGACCAGCGTGGCGATGGCCGGCTTGGAGGCCGGCAGGATAATGTGCCAGAACACCTGCCACTTGCTGCATCCGTCCACGATGGCCGCCTCGTCCAGCTCCTTGGGGATGCCCCGCATAAAGCCGCGCAGGATCAGGATGCCGGTGGGGATGCCAAAGCCCAGATAGGCGAAGATCAGGCCGGCGTAGGTGTTGACGAGCCCCAGCCGGTTGTACACCACGTTCAGGGGGATCAGTGCCACCTGCATGGGCAGCATCATGCCCAGCAGGAACACGATGAAAATGGCCAGCGGCCGCCTGATCTTCAGCCGCGTCAGGGCGTAGGCCGCCAGAGCCTCCACGAAAATGCCCAGCGGCACCTTGATGAGACAGATTATCAGGTCGTTGCGCATGTAGTGGAACAGATTTCCCTTGGTGAAGGCGTTTTTGAAATTCTCCCAGTGCAGCGTTTCCGGCAGCTGGAAAAGACTGAGGTTGGAGAAGAAGTCCTGCTTGGACTTCAGCGACGTGGCCACGATGGAGATCATGGGCGACAGCCAGATCACCGCCAGCACGATCAGGACCACATACAGCACGACTCGCTTTATCGTATGGCGCATGCTCAGTCCTCCTTTGTGGTGGCGATAATGTACGGTACCACGATGACCATCATCATCAGCACCATCACAATGGAGATGGCGGCGCCGTAACCCAGATTGTTATAGCGGAATGTCTGCGTGTACATATAAGTGGACAGCACCTGCGTAGCGTTGTTGGGACCGCCGTTGGTCAGGCCCTGCACGATGTCATATACATGAACAGCATTGATCACGAGAGTTGCGATCACGATGACGAATGTCTCTTTTATCATGGGAAGCGTCACGTAGAAGAACTTCTGCGCCGGCGTGGCGCCATCCACCAGCGCCGCGTCGTACAGCTCGCTGGGCACCGCCTGCAGGCCGGCCAGGAAGAAGATCATGGGCTCGCCCACCATCTGCCACAGGGCCGCTGCGAACAGGGCCAGCAGGCTGGTCTTGGGGTTGGAGAGCCACATCTGGGCGTAGTCGATGCCCAGCGCCTCCATCAGGGAGTTGATGAAGCCAAAGTCGGCGTTGTACATCCAGCGCCAGATGATGGCCACCGCAATGGGCGCCACCACGCAGGGGAAGTAGAACACGCCGCGGAAAAACGTTCTGCCGCGGAATTTTTTGACCAGCACCAGCGCAAACGCCAGAGCCAGCGCGGTGGCCACCACCACCGACAGCAATATCCAGACCAGATTGTTCCGGAAGGCCGTCTTGAACACATCGTCCTCGGTGAACAGGCGGATATAGTTGGCAATGCCCACCGGCTCCATGGCCTTCACGCCGTTCCACTTGTGGAAGCTGATGTAGATAGAATAGATCAGGGGGATGACAATAACGGACAGATAGATGATAGCGGCGGGTGCCAGAAAGGCGTAATTTCCCGCCTGTTTTCGTCGGGCTGCTTTGATTTGTTCTTTACTCATGATAGTCCCTCCCGGTGAAGGGCCGGACATCCGCGGAGACGCTCCGCAGAGGCCCGGCCCTTTCATCAGTTATGTTCAGGATGCCTGATAGGCCTCGATGGAGGTCTGAATGGCCGCGGCGCCTTCCGCCGGCGTCATCTCGTTGTTGGCGATGGCGGACTGCACGTTGAACAGCGTGTCGATCACTTCGGAAGGCAGGGCCTCGTCGGTGACGGTGAAGGAACCCACCTCATCGCTGACAGCGAAGATGCCGTCGATGTGGACCTGATCCGCGGGAGCCTTGGAGCCCTGCACGGGCAGCGGCATATTGTAGCCGGAGCTGTGCTCGTTCACGAACTCATCGCCCATGTAGAAGTCCAGGAACTCCATGACGGCCTTCAGCTCTGCCTCGGAGATGTTTTTGTCGAACTGGAACATCTCCACGAAGGAGGACAGACGCGCCTCGGGGAATGCAAAGGTGCCGAAGTCGTCCATGTTCATGCCGTCGTCGATGATGTAGCTGTCGAACCACTGACCGTCAATGTCCATGGCGGCCTTGCCGCTGAATACGGAGTAGCGGGTGGTGTCGGGATCGGCAGTCAGGAAGCCCTCGGGGAAGTAGCCCTTCTGACTCCACTCCTGATACTTGGTAAGGGCCTGGATGACCTCGGGGCAGTCCCAGCTGGCCTGCATGGCGTTGAGTTGGTCATGCAGCTCTGCACCGGCGTAGTACTCCACCAGCAGCTCCACCAGACGCATGGTGTGCCAGCCGTACAGGGCGGCGGTGGAGATGGGGGTCACGCCGTTGGCCACCAGCTTGTCGCAGGCGGCTTCAAACTCCTCGAACGTGGTGGGGATCTCGATGCCGTTCTGCTCAAAGATCGGCTTGCTATACCACATGGAGATGACGTTATAGCTGTTGGGATAGCCGAACAGCTTGCCGTCGTAGCGGCAGAGGTTCAGGGCGGAGCTGGTGAAATGGCTGTCCCAGCCGTTGGCTGCGGCGTAGTCGGTCAGGTCGTAGCACAGGTCGTTGTCTACAAAGTACCCGCCGATGGAGCCGCCGTAGGTGCGCCAGCAGGTGGGCATGGTGTCAGAGGACGCCGCCACCTTCAGGGCATCCTTCAGGCCGTCGGTGCTCTGGAAGCTGGCCACCACCTCAATGTCATCATGCGCGGCGTTGAACTGAGCCACAGCCTCCTCCTTCACAGCCATAGCATCACTGGAAAACCAGACGGTGATCTTCACCTTCTCGTTCTCCCCATCAGAGGCGGCCGGCTTCTGACCGCAGGCTGCCAGTGACAGCAGCATGACGGCCGCCATGACCGCTGCAAGGAACTTCTTCATCTTGATTTCCTCCAATTTTGTATTCGGGTTGCCCCGTTGTGGTCATTTTAGCAAAATATATTAATGATTTCAATTGTAATTTACTTAATTTCTACTAAATTTTCAAGCGCATGCACAAAAACTCGCCGCTCCGACCACGCGCTGTACTGCTGCACGCAAAAGGGCGCAGCTCAACCAAGTAAGGCCTTCCTTTTTTCAAATTTGCTTCAGCTTCGCCAGATCTCAGTACGCAGCCCCATTGTTCAATGTGGATTAGCCACCCCAAGCCACAAGAGATTTCCAGTCATAGGCGGCATGCTGGTAATAGCCAGCGTTGTCGCCCCGCAAAGTTATAGTCCACATGATGGGGCAAAACAGCGCATACTGGTTGCATGGGCTTCCGCAGCTGCGCAGTATGCCTCCAACATAGGCAGCAGGTCGGTATACTTCGGCCTTATAGCTGTCCCCACAGTGACTACAAGTGTGCAGTGAGGTTTTTGGGGCGTATGTGCCGATGCAATTTTTACACAGATAAGCTAAAAAAGAGGAGCTGTAATCGACAGCTCCTCTTTTTCATATTTCCCTTCACGGTCTCATTTTTTGTAACCATCTTTGTAACCACCATCCTGCTTTTCCCCCAATTTTACGGCAATTTCGTTTCTCGTACAAAACAAAAAAGCCTGTAACCGCAATGGTTACAGGCTTTTTTGTGGAGCTGCTGGGCGGATTCGAACCGCCGACCTCATCCTTACCAATGATATTTTACGAATGTTTTTCAAAGGTGTTAGCTTACATCATAATTAAGGTTCGATGAAAATATTGGACGAACAGGCCAAGAAATACGACTTCATTTTTCGGCAAGGAGAAGGTGGACAAATGACTTATATACAGAAAATGAAAGTTATTTTTTCGCCATGACAATTTGCTGTTGACAAGGAAAGATGGCCTGGTGTATAATAAAAACAATTCATCAGAGAGAAATTTTTTTAGAGAGCTATTGTTATTTATTGACCGTGACAAAAGAGGTGGAAGAATGAAATTGCAGGACCTTGCGAGTGTTCGTAGCGGCCTGGTCTTGTCGAGAAAGCAGGCCAAAGAGCCAAGTGAGTATCGATATCCCTTGATTAATCTGCGGTGTATCCAGCAGGAAGGGACAATTCAATTGAAAGAGGCCGATATCTATGAAGCAAAAGAACCGCTGAAAGAAGAATACCTCTCACAAAGCGGAGATATCATTGTCCGCCTTACAGCTCCCTATACAGCAGTTCTGATTGATGAAACTACATCTGGAATGGTGGTTTCCTCAAACTTTGTAGTGATTCGAGTTGAAGATAAGAGTCTGTTGCCAGAGTATCTTTTCTGGTTGCTGAATACAGAAGAGATAAAACGAAAAATTTATGAGAATGCAACCAGTAATATGCTTAGCGCAGTTAACGCAAGATTTTTAGCTGACTTTGAATTGGTCCTTCTTTCCGTGGAGGATCAGCGTAAAATCTCCCAGTTCAATCTGCTGGCCAAAAGGGAACGCCAATTACTTAGGATGTTGGCGGAGGAAAAAGAAAAGTACTATGCTGGCGTACTGAATCAGGCGTACAAAAGAGCAAAGAAAGGGAAATGAAGATGACAAACAGAAAAGATATTGAACAGGTCCTGTGGAACGCCTGTGATAGTTTTCGCGGCAAGATCGACAGTTCCCGCTATAAAGACTACATCCTCTCCATGCTGTTCGTGAAGTACCTCAGCGATGTTTCTAAAGAGAGGCGCGAGGAGTACATCAAACAGTATGACGGGGATATGCGCCGAGTGGAACGGGCTATGAGCCGGGAACGCTTTGCAATGGACGAGCAGTCCACCTTCGACTATCTCTATGCCAACCGGAACGACGCTGAAATCGGCCAGAAAATCAATGTGGCACTGAACCACATCGAAGAACACAACAGCGGAAAGCTGCGCAATGTATTCCGGGCTATCGATTTCAACTCCCAAGTGGATTTTGGTGAACCAAAAGAGAAGAACGCTACCCTGCGCAACTTGCTGGAGGATTTCAACGGTCTGGATCTGCGTCCCAGTCAGCTGGGTTCTGCCGATATCATCGGAGATGCCTACGAGTACATGATTGCTATGTTCGCCTCTGATGCCGGAAAAAAGGGTGGAGAGTTCTTTACCCCAAGCCAGGTCTCTGAACTGGTGGCCTCTCTGGTGCAGCCCAAGGAGAACGACCGGATCTACGACCCTACCTGCGGCAGCGGCGGTTTGTTGCTGAAAGCCTATAAAAAAGTACCCAGTGGCAAGGTGGCTATCTATGGGCAGGAGCTCAACGCTCAGACCTGGGCTCTCTGCACTATGAATATGTTTCTGCACGGTGTGGATGATGCCCGAATCTGGCAGGGCGATACTCTCTCCAATCCTCAGAATGTTGAGGATGATAATTTAATGAAGTTCCAGGTTGTGGTGGCAAATCCTCCCTTCAGTCTGGACAAATGGGACAGTGGATTCCTCTCAGAGGCCGAGGCAGACAGCAAAGGCAAGAAGAAAATGTCCGCCGGACTGGATCAGTACCATCGTTTCGATTGGGGTGTGCCTCCTACTTCCAAAGGCGATTATGCCTTTGTGTTGCACATGCTCTCCAGCCTGGATGCGGAAAACGGCCGTATGGCAGTGGTACTGCCCCATGGTGTTCTGTTCCGGGGGGCCAGCGAGGGGAAAATTCGGCGTCAGCTGGTGGAAATGAATCTGCTGGATGCGGTCATTGGCCTTCCTGCCAACCTATTTTATGGAACCGGAATCCCTGCCTGTATCCTGGTATTCAAGAAGAACCGGACATGCCGGGATGTGCTGTTTATCGACGCATCCGGGGGCGGAAACTTTGAAAAGGGTAAGAACCAGAACATTCTGCGGGACAGTGACATTACCCGTATTGTCAATGCCTATCAAGCACGGCAGAACGAGGATAAATACAGTTATGTGGCCTCCTTCGACGAGATCAAGGAGAACGACTTCAACCTGAATATCCCACGGTATGTGGATACCTTTGAGGAAGAAGAACTGGTGGATATTGAGGAGGTGCAGCGGAATATTGCCAGTATCGAGGTAGAACTGACCCAAGTACAGGCGCAGATGAAGAAGTATCTGGAGGAACTGAGGTTATGAGTGATGAACTTTCGAATACTGGGAAAATCCTGATTTATCAGAACGAAAAGGGCGATACCAAAATTGATGTCTATTTTGAGGAAGATACAATTTGGATGACGCAAAAAGCGATGTGTGAGCTTTACCAAGTAGCTAAGTCTTCTGTCAGTGAGCACATAAGTAATATTTTCAAAGATGGCGAATTAGAGCCGGAAGCAACTGTTCGGAAATTCCGAACAGTTCAGATTGAAGGCACCCGGCAAGTAACCAGAGAGCGAGACTACTATAATCTCGACATGATTCTGGCCGTTGGTTACCGGGTGCGCAGCAATGTGGGTATACACTTCCGCCGGTGGGCCAGTAGCGTTCTGACCGAGTATATGAAGAAGGGCTTTGCCCTCAATGACGAGCGGTTGCGCAATCCCCGTGAGTTTGGCGCTGACTACTTTGATGAATTACTGGAGCGTATTCGGGATATTCGTGCCAGTGAGAAGCGGGTGTATCAGAAGGTTAAGGAGATATTCGCCCTCTCGGTCGACTACGACAGCAAAAGTCAGGTCGCTCAAAACTTTTTCAAATCGGTTCAGAACAAGTTGGAATATGCTGCCACGGGCCACACTGCGCCGGAACTCATTGCCAATCGGGCCGATGCTTTCAAGGATAACATGGGACTCACTTCTTTTAAGGGAGTCAAAGTGCGCCGGGGCGATGTGACGGTAGCGAAAAACTACATGACCCATGAGGAGATCAGCACGCTGAATCTCATTGTGAATATGTATCTGGACTATGCGGAGCTGCAGGCCAAAGGACACAACCCTATGCACATGGCGGACTGGGAAAGCAAGTTGGGCGATTTTCTGCGTTTCAATGGTCGGGAAGTTTTGGAGAATTTCGGAACTGTGAAGCGAGAGGTTGCGGAAAAACTGGCGCTGGAGCAATATGAGCAGTACGATGCCAACCGCCGGGTGCTGGAAGCGTCGGACGATGTGGACGAGCTCACCGCAGATGTGAAGCGGCTGAAACCGTGAGAAATTGAACGAATTCACTCCGAATATCCCTTGGTATGTGGATACCTTCGAGGAAAAAGAACTTGTGGATATTGATGTGGTGCAGCAAAATATCGCCAATATTGAGGCCGAATTGGCCGAGGCGCAGGTACAGATGGAGAAGTATCTGGAGGAGATGGGATTATAATGTGGGGATTGGATCAGGCCATTGCAAATTCGGCAAGACAAGCCGAGGAGATCTCGAAGGCATTCGAAGAGCAGCGAAAAGCAGAGCGTCAGCATAGAGAAAGACTGGAGGAAGGGGTGACTTCCAGTATTGAACAGAAAAAACTCATTGAAGAACAGGTTGGTATACTATACGAGCAGAACAGGCGTCTTTCGGAAAATTATGATAAGTTGAAAGAAATGTATGATGCACAACTCCAAGCAACAGAAGAAGCAAAGAAAGATTTGCAACGGAGTCGGATTTTTAATGGCTGGATGATGGTCATTTCCATTGTTGCGATGCTTGCTGCTGTGGCCAGCCCCATTGTAACGGTTCTTGTCAGTTGATTGGAAGAAACTTGGAATAGCTGTAGCTCAAGAGATAGAGAAAGGAGATAGAGATATGAGCGTACTTAAGATTGCGGACTTTTACTACGGCGCTTTTCTTTCTGCGTTGCTGAACTATGCGGGCAAAAAGCCATCTCTGTTTGACCAGAGCAATTCGCGCCGTATTTATCGTCTGACTACCGATAACACCCCAAAGGATTATATGATTTACACTAAATATGTGATGGCCAGAAAGAACAAATCAGACGAATTTGATCACTGGATCTTTCAGTTCACAGAAGAGGAAATCCAGAAGCTGATTTCCATGCAGGAAGAGAGTCAGAATGTTCAATTGGCATTGATCTGTATAAAAAATGACCTAAAAGACAGTGAAATAGCACTTGTAGATTACAATATGGCCATGGATTGTATGGGAATTGACACAGGGATTAAGAGCTATCGTATCAATATAAAAGCGGTGGACAACAAGCATGGCCTGAGAATGTACGGATCGGGACGCAGTGACCGCTTAAACGGAAAAGATAACACAGTTAAGGTTCCGAGAGATGCGATGAAATCCCTATGAGAAAAGTTAAAGAGAGGTGTAAAATGAAAGCGTGTAGATATTGTCATGCGATTATGCAGAGTGAATATGAAACAAACGCGCACGATACTCATCGGTATAAAGGCTTTCATCATTGCCCTAAATGCGGTGCAATTTGCGATGAGGATGTGGCTGAGAAGAGAGGAACTCGAACAGTTCATATGGAGCGTTGGTTTAATCCGGAGACAAAGACATTTGAACCGTAGGTGATACTATGACACCAGAAATCAAACACAGAATAGAGAAAATCCGGCACGGAAATGTTCCAGATGGATATAAAAAAACAAAAGCAGGCATTCTCCCTGCTGATTGGGATGTGTATATGCTTGGAGATTGCCTCAGCCGTGTGGAGAGACCGGTGGAGGTTAAGCCTAACGAATTGTACACGCAAATCGGTATCCGTTCCCACGGAAAGGGGCTTTTCTATAAAGAACCCGTTACAGGTGCAGCACTGGGAAACAAGGTGGTCTTTTGGATCGAGCCGGACTGCTTTATAGTAAATATTGTTTTTGCATGGGAACAGGCAATCGGGAAGACCACACAATCTGAAGTAGGAATGATTGGTTCCCACCGTTTTCCGATGTACCGTCCTGTAAACGATAGAGTTGATATTGATTACCTGATTTCTTATTTTTTGACAAAGCGGGGAACCGATATTCTGGAGGCAGCCTCTCCCGGAGGTGCAGGGCGAAACAAAACTCTGGGGCAAGATCGTTTTTTGAAAAGCAAAATCACACTTCCGCCAATTGAAGAACAACGAAAAATTGCCGCTATCCTCACCACCCAGGACAAGGTAATTAAACTGAAAGAAACGCGCCTTGCCGAAAAGCAGCGACAGAAAAAGTATCTCATGCAGCAGCTTCTGACCGGCAAAAAGCGTCTTCCGGGGTTTAGTGGGGAGTGGAAAAATATAAAACTGTGTGAGGTCCTTTCTGAGCGAAAAGAAAAGAATGTAGAGCAAAATTTGAGAATTTGTTCGGTAGCAGTTCAAAAAGGTGTAGTAGATCAGGTTGAGCATTTGGGAAGAAGCTATGCAGCAAATGATACTTCAAACTATTCTGTGGCTCATTATGGAGATATCATATATACCAAAAGTCCTACCGGAGATTTTCTGTATGGAATTGTTAAGCAGAACTTATTGCAGGAAACTGTTGCAGTTTCGCCGCTATATGGAGTATTTACACCCTTGACATTTGGCCTTGGATACTTTTTGCACACATATTTTCAATCAGCTATTTGTGCGCGAAATTATCTGTTGCCAATTGTACAGAAAGGGGCAAAAAACACAATTAACATTACAAATGATACATTTATTTCGAGCAAATTGTATTTGCCTCTTGATGTAGAAGAACAAAAAGCGATAGCGGATACTTTTATTGCCGCTGACCGTGAAATCGAACTACTTCAGCAAGACATCGAGCAGGAAAAACAAAAGAAAAAAGCCCTGATGCAGCTCTTGTTGACAGGCATTGTGAGGGTGAAGATATGAAAATTGATATGGCAATGACATTGGCGGATATTATTTCCTGTACGCTTTCTTTTGGAGCTTTAATAGCGGCACTTTACATTGGTGTTATTCAAAATAGAATTAATAGAAGGATGCTTTCAATTCAAGATGGCGTTGATATTTATCTGCGCACGAAATATTTGATGGATAAAGATGATCCGTCTAAAATGATTTCTGCACAGATAGAAATACGAAATATTAGTGCCACACCTCTATCCCTTGAAAGATATGTGTTTAATGGCGTAGAGCGAGTTATTTCACCCTATCGTCTGCCGCCTGCAGTACAATTCCCTGACGCATATTACTATATCAACTTACCATCCGTTAATCAAATGGATTATGCGTCATTTACACTGCATTTTGAAGATACTACTCAACGCAAATGGAGAGTTCCCGGACGGGCAGAATTCAAAAGTGGAACATGGGAACTTTCATGGGAAAAGCCTCAGAAGATATAAGGTGTACGAAAGGAGGCAACCATGGACAAATCCCTGTACTTAGAAAAGAATATCAGCCAGCAGCCGGCCATTGATCTGCTGCGGTCCATGGGCTATACCTACATATCCCCGGAGGACTGCGAGGTACAGAGAGGCAGCCGATACCATGTGCTGCTGAAAGACATCCTCCGGGGCCAGCTGCGGCGACTCAACCGCTATGCCTTCGCCGGTGCGGAAAACGAGTTTTCCGCCGCCAACATCGAGCGGGCTATGGAGGATCTGGACGAGCCCTTAACTGACGGCCTGGTGCGTACCAGTGAAAAAATCTATGATGCCTTGTTGCTGGGCAAAAGCTATCCAGAGACTGTAGGCGAGGGCAAAACCCTCAGTTTCAACCTAAAATACATTGACTGGGAGCATCCGGAGAACAATCTGCTTCATGTTACTGAGGAGTTTGCAGTAGACAGCCGGGACAAACTTCACAATGCCCGGCCGGATATCGTGCTGTTTATCAACGGTATTCCCTTCGCTGTCATTGAGTGTAAAACGCCCCAGATCAGCGTAGAACAGGCCGTGGAGCAGAATATCCGCAACCAGCAAAAGGAGTATATCCCACAGCTCTACAAGTTTGCCCAGATTGTGATGGCGACCAATAAAAATGCCGTGAAGTATGCCACCACCGGAACGCCCAAAAAATTCTGGAATGTGTGGAAGGAACAGAACACCGCTTTTCTGGAAGGGGCACTGGCCCGGTATGTGACTGACCGCACGCCCACTGAGCAGGATCGGAATTTGATTTCTCTGTTCAGCAAAGAACGGGTTATAGAACTGATCCGATACTTTGTGCTCTTTGACGCCAATGTAAAGAAGATTTGCCGGTATCAGCAGTATTTCGCCATCAAAGAGATTATCAAGACCATTCAGCAGTCGGACGAAAAGGGTAACCGTCAAAGCGGCGTTATCTGGCACACCCAGGGCAGCGGCAAGAGCCTGACCATGGTTATGCTGGCAAAGTATATCTTAATGGAACTGTCCGACTGTAACCCGAAAGTGGTCGTTGTCACTGATCGCAAGGAACTGGATCGGCAGATCGCAGCTACATTTGCACACACCCGGCTCAATCCGGCCAGAGCCACCAGTGGACGGAATCTGGTGGAGCTGCTGAATAGCGGCAAGGCGGATGTGGTCACTACCATCATCAATAAGTTCAACACCGCTGAAAAAATGGAGCACAAGAACTTTTCACGGGATGTGTTTCTGCTGGTGGATGAAAGCCACCGCTCCAACTATGGTCTGCTGGCCACCAAAATGAGGGCGGTGTTCCCCAATGCCTGCTACATCGGCTTTACCGGTACTCCTTTGATGAAAAAAGAGAAGAACACCATGGCGAAGTTCGGTAAGCTGATCCACAAATATACCATCAAGGACGGTGTGGATGACGGAGCCATTGTGCCGCTCATTTACGAAGGCCGTTTTGTGGAACAGAATGTGGATGAGGCTAATATAGATCTCTGGTTCAAACAGACTACCAAACGGCTCACGGAAGCGCAGCGGGATGACCTTTCACGGAAATGGAGCAGTATCCGTCGCCTAACCTCCACCGATGCTCGTATCAAACGGATTGCTCTGGATATCAATGAGCACTTCATTGAAGGGTACAAAGATACCGGCTTTAAGGCTATGCTGGCCACTAACTACAAGCGGGATGCGATTCGGTATCTGGAGTGTTTTGAGCAATTTGGAGATTTGAACTGTGCCGTGGTGATCTCGCCGCCTGATCTGCGGGAAAGTGTAGACGATATAGACGAGGGTGCCGACGATAAGGTCATTGCCTACTGGAATAAAATGATGAACCGCTACGGTGACGCAGATGCCTACGAAGAGGTAATGAAGAACCAGTTCTGCGCAGGAGACATCGATATTCTTATTGTGTGCAGTAAGCTGCTTACCGGTTTTGATGCCCCCATCTGCCAGGTGCTCTACATCGACAAAGAGTTGAAAGAACACGGTCTGCTCCAAGCTATAGCCCGCACCAATCGGCTGTATGAAGGCAAGGACTACGGCCTCATTGTGGACTACCGTGGACTGATTGAAAAGTTGGATACCGCTATGGATCTGTACAGTGGTGCCGGGCTGGAGAACTTTGACAGCGGAGACCTGAAGGGTGTTGTGGTGGATGTCATGTCGTCTGTGGCTGGCCTGCGGGAAGCCTATACTCGGTTGACAGAATTGTTTGCAGACTTGAAAAATCCACGCGACACCGAAGAAGTGGAAGTGTTTCTTGCTGACGATAAGAAGCGAGAGAGCTTTTATAATCTCCTCTGTGCTTTTGGCAAAGCGTTGAATATGGTACTGAATGCGGAACAGGCGTATGCAGCCATTCCGAAAGATGAATTGAAGCAGTATCAAAACACTTTTATCTTTTTCTCCAAGGTACGCCGCAGCGTGAAAATCCGGTACTGCGATGCCATTGATAACCGGGAATATGAGCCGCTGATGCAAAATCTTCTGGATACACACCTCTCGGTAGCTGGTCTGAAACAGATTACCAGCCCCATCGATATTCTGAACAAAGATGACTTTGAACGAGAATTAGAGGAATTAGGTTCGCTCCGTGCAAAGGCAGATGCTATTACCAGCAAATTGACCCGCAGCATCAGCGAAAAGTATCAGGAGAATCCCGCCTATTATGACAGTTTTTCCAAGCGTATCAAGGACGCATTGGAGCAGTACAAGGAAAAGGTGATCTCTGAGGCCGAATATCTGGCAAAGATGCGTACCATCATGGAAGACTATCACGCTGGAAAAAGCACCGTGACCTATCCGGAATCCATTAAGAATAATGTCCACGCCCAGGCGTTTTACGGTGTTCTGTCAGCAGTATTCGACGAAGCAAAAGAAGCGGAAGTGTCTCCTGATTTTGCCGCAGAGATTGCGGAAGAGATTACAAAAATTGTGGCCAATCACAGTCAAGTGGACTGGACCAACAACAAAACAATTCACGACCGAATCTCGCAGGATATTGATGACCTTTTTTATGACTATGAGAAAGAACGGGGATTAAAACTGTCTTTTGACACCATTGATAAGATCATCGAAAATGTCAAAACAGTAGCACTTCGGAGGTTTTGACAGCAATGGCACAGGAAAGAACCGTCGTATATGAAAACAACGAGATCCACTACCTGCTGGAGCAGAAGCAGGTAAAAAATCTCAATCTGCGGGTTCATAAGGACTGCATGGTTTATGTTTCAGCTAATCCGGATGTCCCGGCTGAAAAAGTTGACGATTTTGTGGTGAGCAAAGGGGCCTATATTCGCTCAGCACAAAGAAAGTTTCGTGAGATGGCGCAGTATGCCCCTCAACCCAAGCAGTATGTCAGTGGAGAGACTTTCTATCTGCTGGGCAGAGGAATCCGCCTGAAAGTGGAGAACAGTATGCGGGACGCAATTTCCTCTGATGGGATATATCTTCGCCTTTGTGTGAAAGACACGGAAGACTTTGCAAAAAAGCAAAAGATGGTGACCCGTTACCTGGATGAGCAGTGTCGATCCATTTTCGGTGAAGTTATTTTGGAGACCTACCCCATATTTCAAAAATATGGGGTACCGATGCCAAAACTGCGGATTCGGAATATGGAGACCAGGTGGGGATCTTGTCTGGCCAAAAAGGGAATTGTTACGCTGAATAAGAGACTATTAGAAGCCCCACGCAACTGTATCGAATATGTTGTAATGCACGAGTTTTGCCACTTCGTTCACCCCAATCATTCAAAGCAGTTCTATGCGTTCCTAACGATGCTGATGCCGGACTGGAAACAGAGAAAGGAAGCCCTGGATAAAAGCGCGACTTTTTGGTTGTAAAATTCTGTAAAGAGATATTTTCAATGTCTCAGCGCGCAATCGCGATCTTATTCTCCAAGCCGTGTGCTGATGGCAATTGGGAGTCCAAAAGAGCCGATTGGAAGTTCTATCCGGGTTAGATGGGGGATATCCAGTAGGCCCAGATTGAATTTGGTGGACTGCTGGAATATGTTATAAGTTTGGTTGAATAGGAGATGCCTATGGACGCACGAAAGCACTTGATCATCATAAAAGGAAAAGACCAGACGGACTCGGTCGCGAGCGTTCAGTTCCATGACGGGAAGTGCGAGGTCGTCTATACCAGTGCGCCCAATAAGACATACAGCTTTCAGCGTAGCAATGTGGAAATCCTACCCCTGCAAAAGGAAATCGACCCTGCACGGGTGATTGTCACCGTAAACGGGCAAACCATCAGCGGAAT
>OLNF01000730.1_pt1 | contig 29434 bp, 17 predicted proteins | sample 1673061 | NCBI WGS metagenome assembly OLNF01 (sample SAMEA3136751, study PRJEB25190) | human gut metagenome
GGTTAAGTATAGTATAATCAAAATCCGAGCAGATGTCAACCCGGATTTTGAAACTTTTGTGTGAACATATAAAAAGAAATCATTTTTTAATTCGAAGCTTGCGTAATGTTATCTTTAGTTGATGCTTCATAGTATTGTTTCGTCAACTCAGAACGCAAAAAAGAGTCATTCATTAATTTTAAAAATGCATCTTTGGATTTTTTGGTATCTAATCGGATTTTGTTCCCATCATCACTGTATTTGAATTTTCCCGCAAGCTCCGGTGTCGTTTTGGTAAACTCAATAATTGCCTCTTTAGTAATACCCAACTTGAAAATGGGAGAGGATTTTTTAACCCTAGATAACTTTCGAGAAAAAGCAGGTTCGCAGAGGGCATCTTTTAACACTTGAATATCATCTAAAATTTCTAATGTCTGAATTGCCTCAACTGTTTCACTCGCTGCTTTTTGAATCAAAGCAGAAAACCCCATATTGCGCTCAAGCATTTTTAGGTCAAGCACAAAAATGACTTCATTTATACGCACAAGTTGAATACTATCATTTAAGCGAATGATATCTTCACCGGGAAGTTTTTCAAAGCGCTCTGCACTTTTAATAGCGCCAAGCAAAAAACTATCTCTTTTTATCAATGAGATCGAATAGTGCTTTTTAAACAGGACGATGCCGTTTTCCATAGATCCGAGATAAATTATGTACCCAAACAATTGACTTAAATTATCGGTCTTAAAGTTAAATTTTTCTGATTTAACTGCTGTTTCTATGGAAAATTTCTTGAATACACCAAGTTCCTCTGGGTAGCTTTCATAGTCATATTCATATATTGCATTCGGCAACTCATCGGCAACAGATAGGCTACGAATAATTATATTATCATTGGATATTATGGTGTTGTTTACAAATCCAACAAACATACGCTGAATCTCAGGGGCGGTATTCTCATCTTCTATATCAGCCAAACGCATAATCAGCTCATCTCCAACTTTTAGAATGAGGTATAGCTGAGTGTGGTATGGTTTTTCCAGAACGGAAACAGCCGCATTTTTCAGTTCTTCAGATGTCATTTTTAATCTCCTTTGCGATCCAAACGTATTCATCTATTGGAATCCATTTTATGGACGATGCTTTATTTAAGCGGTCTCTGGATATTAGAATTATCCCATCAGGAGCCTCACATCCCTTTATCTCCGCACGATATAGTCTATAACCCATGAGAGCAAGTGTCGGGTTTCCATAGTATAAGTCCATTCGAATAAAAATAAAACCAATTAGTACCAGTAGCACTCCAAGAACAATAACATAACGAACTTTAGTCAAATCTATGCAAATCAACGGAATTATGTAGGTGGTAAGAAATGTTAAATATTCGTAATTTTCGTTTTTAACTGATAAAATTTCATATGGCGGATTTGAAACACCAGCCCACTTTCGCCTTTCCATAGAGGCAAAAACAATTCCAAGTAGTGCCAGTAGCAAAGAAATAAATGCAAACCAATTCCGTTTTAATAACGGCATAACACCTATAAAATGAGCGTCTTTTGAAAAGCTTATTGGAATGTCGACAGTAAGCAAGAATAACAAAACAAACAGGAGCCACAGCGACATGATATAGAAATGCAGTTTCAATGTTGTATCTGTATCGCGATTTAAATTCTCTTTTCTTTTCATATCACTACTCCTTTTACGAATCATGTAATATCAAATCCGCCTTCAAGAATAAATCTTCTCAACATTTGGTCAATCTTCATGTTGATCTGGAATTTCTTGATAGGCTTACCCTCCATCATTTCAAGGAAGGCTTTCGCCTTTTCCGTATCCACGGTTGCCTTCAATGTGTCAAATTTACCAAACTCATTGATATTGGCTTCCGTGATTTTCGACTGCATAAAACTACGCAGCATCGTTTCATCAACTCCGATGGCGGTGGCAAAACGGTGGATCTGGTCATTTTGGGCACTGGTCATATATTCTGTAATGTAATCACGGAGCGTTCTTCCTTCGTCAACTACCACATCACCGTTCTGGACATCATGGAGGAAGATGTTTGCGTATTTTTGTTCCTCTTGCGTGAGCGTTGCAAACGACTTGTGAAGCTCATCCAGCACAGCGGCAGTTTCCGCGCCATCCTGCAATGCCTTGATGTACTTTTTGAACCGGGAGTTCATATAGTCGGCATCAATTACACCAGTATTGATTTCTGTCAGGTAGGAGTCGATTTCATACGGCACATCCTCAACACCGGTCCCTCCGCTACCGCCAGAGAACAGTTCCTTATAGCGTAAAGCAAGAATCAAGTAGGTGGTTTCATCGAATCGCAGATTTACGATCACTTTTCTGCCAGCGTTCTTAAATTCATAGGACAGCTTATTCCAAGTGAAGCCCTGTATCTTAGAGGCCTCGAGATAGCTGTTAAGCTGCTTGAATAATTTCGCGAATTGTCCGCGCTCTGTATGATCAACCGGAAGTTTTTCGAAGTTCTCAATTCCGGCAGAACGGAAGATGCTCCCAATATCATCGTACAACGCATTCATTTTTTCGAGGTTGTGTTCCAGCTTGTCGGCAAATAGGCCAAGAGGTCTATCACCGGAATACAGCTTGAACGCTTCTTCGATGTTCCTCTGCATGGTATACGGCTTGCGATAATAACGGATCGTGCCAAAGGGCTTCTCCGGACCATAGAGACGATTGGTACGTGAGAATGCCTGAATCAGCTTTTCGTAAACCAAAATCTTATCCAAATATAGCGTGTTGATCCATTTGGAGTCAAAACCAGTCAGCATCTGATCGACAACGATCAGCAGATCAATTTGCTGGTCGGAAGTATGTTCAATTCCTTTGTACTGTTCTTTGTGCGCCAGACGATAGGAAATGTCTTTTTTGAAGGTTGCATAAGTCGCCATCTGGAACTTCATACCGTATCTGGTATTGTAATCTTCGATGATTTCAACAATGCCCTCTTCTTTAAAAAGCCCATTACCATTGTTATCAATACTGGGGTCAAACAAAGCCGTAACCTTCAGGCTGCCTCTTGTTCGAAACAGCTTATAATACTGGATTGCCTCCGGAATGCTGCTGGTAGCAAAAATCGCATGGAACTTGCTGTCGTGGCTTAGGGTTGTCCAGTTTTCCAAGATATCATCCACTACGGCGCACTGATGCTCTTCGCGTTCGTACTGAGAAACAGGCAGATAATCTTCAATGCCTTTCAAATAGCTACCATCTGCCTGAACATATCCAGCCATCGGCACTTTTGTGTGATCCATATAATGCAGATAGACTTTTTTCTTTTTAGGGTCTGCCAACGCTTCTGCCTCAGTAGTTGCCTTAGCTCTTTCAAGTGCAACCGCTTTCCGAAGATCACGATCTTTGTATGTTGGCACCATGTATGGATCAAAGCCCAGAACATTCTTATCACGGATGCCGTCCGCAATGCTGTACCTGTGCAGCTCATTGCCGAACACATCCGAAGTAGTGCTCATTTTCTTCTGATTTTCATCGTGGATCGGCGTGCCGGTAAAGCCAAAAAACATGGCGTTCGGGAAAGTCTCTTTAATAGTCCGCAGCATTTCGCCAAACACATCACGATGAGCTTCATCAATGATAAATACAACCCGTTTATTTTGAATTTGTTCGATGTCGTGCGCATTGAAGCCATTTTCTTCTTCCACACGGCTCATTTTCTGAATAGATGTGACAATCAACGTGTTTGCAGGATCATCGCTCCGCAGTTTTGCTACGAGAATATCCGTGTTTTCTGTAGCTTGCACAGAGTCTGTATCGTCGGCAAACCCGCGATAGTCCAACAGGGACTGCGTGCCAAGTTCAACTCTGTCCATCAGGAATACAACCTTGTCGGCATCCTTGGAAGCTGCAATCAACTGAGCCGATTTGAAGCTGGTCAGTGTTTTTCCGGAACCGGTGGTGTGCCAGATGTAGCCGCCCATCTGATCCCTATCAGCCCATCGGCGCATAGCAACGCGGCTGGTAATACGAGAAGTCGCATAATACTGATAGCTGCGCATAACCTTCAAAATACCGTCGGTATCGTCGGCAACGGTATAGAAGCCGATCAGCTGGTGTGCCATAGGGATGGAAAGCAGATACTGTGCAAGATATTTTGTGTAATGGTATCCTCAGCCTTGGAGACATTCAGATCCATCATTTTTCCGATCAGTTCGCCGTCCAGATAGGTATCAAAATCTGCGAACGCTGACTGATGTGCTGCAACGAACGCTTGTACATCGGCACTGCCCTCGATAGCTTCTTTGATGTTTTCAACTGCCAATCTTGAATACGGGGTTTCATCGGCGGCAAACAGAACACTTCTCAGCTGAGGGAACGCAGTCCAATACTGTTCCAGAAAATCAATTTCATGGTTGGGAATGCCGCCGTACATGGTGGCGTAAATATCCCAAGTTTCTGTTGCTTCGGAAGAATCGATATAACGGGGAATATTCAGGTTATATCCATTGCGGCGAATCTCTTCCTTGGAGACCAGTCGGGCAAACTTTTCAATACTCTCAGGGCGGGCGGCAATCGCGTCCACAATTCTCTTGATGTCCGATGCCATCAGTTTGTTGGTCTTACCAACTTTGGTGAATCCCTTGGAAGCGTCGATAAAAAGCACATCAGAAGCTTCACGCTTTTGCCGTAAAACCATAATGATGGTGGGAATACCCGTGCCATAGAAAATATTTGCAGGCAGCCCGATGATTGCTTCGATGTTGTTATTTTCGATCAGATTTCGGCGAATACGTCCCTCGCCTTCGCCCAGTCCGTCAGCACCTCCAACAGCATCACCACGGAACAGGACGCCATGAGGGAGGACGATGGTCATGATACCATCCGGTTTTACATGGTACAGGTCATGAAGCAGGAATGCATAGTCAGCTTTTCCTTTTGGTGCCATGCCATAGCGATAGCGGGGATCAGTTTCCTTGTGAGACGGATCCCAGTGCTGTGAATACGGTGGGTTGGAAACCACAGCATCCAGATACAACGGGTGATACGTCTGCGTGACGTCATCGTACATAGGCCAGTCCTGTTCCAATGTATCGCCGCAGCGCGTGAAGATATTGGCTGGATTGATGCCGCGCATAACAAGATTCATACGGGTCAGATTGTATGTGTTTTCCTTCAGCTCCTGCGCATAGTACATGATGCCGTCTTTGTTCTTCAGGTACTTGGCAGCGCTCTTGCCTATGGTGATCAAAAGAGAGCCAGAACCGCTCGTAGGATCATATATTTCGATTTTCTCACGATCCTTCAAGTGGTTTGCGACAATCTCAGACATAAGCTGAGACACTTCATGAGGTGTATAGAACTCGCCGGCCTTCTTTCCGGCATTTGCAGCAAAGTTGCTGATTAGATATTCGTAGATGAAGCCCAAAACATCATAGTCCTGCCTGCCGTCGGTAGGAATATCCTTGATCAGCTGAATCAAGTCGCGGATAGCTTTGGTTTGATTGCTGGTGCTGTCACCAAGTTTGCTCAGACCAGTTTCCAGTGTATTAAAGATTTTGCTGAACACCTTTTTCTGCGTATCGCTGATCAGACGATTGAATGCAGAGAGAGCAGTTCTCACATTGTCAACAGTAAATCTATTTCCCTTATCCAGCCATGTCGAGAAAAGATTATCATAGGCGATAAAATAGCCAAGGTGCTGCTGACAATAATCAACAAGTTCCTCGTTGTTCTCATGTACATGTTCCTGGAGGTCAGCTTCTTCATATCCATCCTTTTTTAGAAAATCTACTTCTTTGTCAGAGAGAAACTTATAGAAGATAAAACCGAGAATGTAGTCCTTATATTCGTTAGCCTCGATCTTGGAACGCATTTTGTTTGCGGATTCCCAGATTTTATTGGCAAGCTGTTGTTTGTTCATAATTGTTGCTCCTTTGTAGAACTCTGCTATAATCTGTCGAATCGACAATTTGGGTAGATTCGTGACAAGGGGTTAGTGCGCCCATTCGTACCCCTGAGGTGGAATACGCCCCATTATTTCGAGTCAAGGTCGTTGAAAATAACTACTCGGCCAAAGTCCTCACCACATCTATAATCTGCTCGTAGGTAATATCCTGCGCATAAGCGAACTGCTTACGGTATTTATCCCACATGGCGCGGAGTTCTGGGCTTTCCTCGATGTTGTGCAGTATTCCAGGGACATCTGTGATCTGCTCCGCAGTGCCGCGATGCTTGGCTGTTGCACTCAGCGCCTCAGCAAACACGGCTTTATCAAATTTCTGTGTTGTGGTCAGTATGTAGGCATCATAGAAATCTCTGGGGCGGGTATTGAACACACCACGCCGCAGGATGGTTTCCACCTTTTCTGCCATGACTGTTTCAATGTTATACGCCCACAGCTCATAGGACTTTTCATCATCAAAAATCTCGGAGAAGTTGTACTGCACCGCATGAGGTGTGATGGCATCACCGGTGAACACATCAATACTCATCGGGGTCAGAAGTGTGTCGAACCTGGCGTTCAGCATGACGCGGTAGCCGCTGTAAATATCATCCTCCCGGATGGGAGAGATGGTTCCAATCTCGAATACCACGCCATCGTCCAAAGAAATGGCGCAGACCTGCTCCAACGCACTGCGGATCGCATCCGGTGTGAGGGGCAGGTTTTTCAATGTGGTGTCCAAGTCCATCGTAGCCCGGTTGTCCAGACCGACGATGGCCGCCACCAGCATACCGCCCTTCAGAACGAACTTCTCTTTATACGCTGAGGCAGAAAGGCGTACAAGCAGCCGCTCAAACATATAGTTCTGCAAGATCACCTGAGCCGGGATGTTTTTCTTCTTGGCAATGTTGCGGATCTTTGCTTTCAGGCTCATTGCTTTGCTCACAGAAGCACCTCCAAGTATTGACGCAGGATGTTCGCCACACGCATCTTCTTCGCGTAAGAATTGAGCTTGTTCAAATCCTTCTTGGGATTGGCAGCGTACAGTTTCAGCGCCGCCAAAAAGGTTTCCGTTCCGAGCTTATTACGGCTGCGGATCACATCGCAAACGGTGCGTTCCAGATCGTAGCAGGGAACGAGATTACCGGCAGGCGTTTTCAGCTCGGTCTTGCCGAGATCAAACAGCTCCGGCTTGATGTAGTACACTTTACACTCTGCTTTGATTGCTGCAGAAGGGATGCATCCGGACGGTGCAGTGATTGTGTGTTCAAAAGGTGTTCTGTCCGAAATACCATGTAAGAACAGAGCTGTTTCGTGAGAGAATATGATTTGTGTTGAACGCTTGCTTATCGACAGCAGTTCATCCTCCATATCATCGGGAAGGATGTACTGTCCCTTTACAATGCGATGGATTCTATCTTCTTTGCACAGCTTGTAGAGCATAGCTTTTGAGATGCCATGCTGCGCTGCGATTTTTGTTTCAATGATACCGCCATGCTCCTTGGCAATGGCAGCGAGTTCAGCAATATAATCCATTCAAACACCTCGTTGCAATAACTCAATAATATTATACTCAGAATTACGATCACAGTCAATACATCTTCAAGAACATTCGGAAAATATTTACAATTAAATTAGGACGATAGTCAACACAGAGTATGATCCATGCTGCGATTCAAGAGGCGGCAGTGCAGGAAGGACTTCCGCGGTTTGACCGGGCCTTCGTACAGATCGAGGTCACCACGCCGCGCGGCAGCAATAACCACCAACTCTGGGATACCTGCAACCGGGCGGTCAACCTCGTTACCAATAACCTGAAGGGCATCTTTTTCTGGGACGATGATCTGGAGCACATGGCTTTTTCTGTGGTTGGAGCGTGGGGCGAAACAGGTCGCACAGCCGTCCGAATCTCCCGTTTTTGGGGGCCTTGACCCATCCAAAGCTACGGTAAAAATCTGCGTGTTCCATGAACTCTGCAAAATGTCATGGAGCACGCGGGAACGGATGGCTCAACCGGGCTTGGATCGCTTGGAATGGTAAGACTCGTACCGCAATATTCATCTCGGCACGAGGCCATAATTGTGGGGTTCTGTGAGGAACGTTTGACCCATCCGCTGGGTCAAAGATTCCGAGCAGAACAAGCGCGCCGCCCCGAATGAGTGTCTGCGTCAGAATTGACGCAGATGCCTGTTCGGGAGCGGCGATCGTTTTGCAGGGGGCTGTGTCCGGTGTACCATATCTTGACATGGAAAATGGTGATTGTTAGAATATGAGTGTAAGCCAATAGGTTACAGCATTCGACAACAAAATAAAGTGTACAGGTGCCCGTTTCTAAAGGGAACGGGCTTAAAGCGGAATGGGGTGAAAGTCCCCGCGAACCGGTCACTGTGAAGCTCCAACCTCGGGAGATGAGTCAGACACGCGCCTGCGCACGGAACCAAAAGCGCCGCCTCGTCAACGGTCAGCTTTTTCCGGCAGGGAGCGTCTCTCTGTCGGTTAAAAAGCATCCATGAGCGGATATCCCTCATGGATGTTTTTTGTTTTGAGAGGGAAGAAGATGGAACAGATTTATGGGTACGCAAGAGTTTCGACCAAAGAGCAAAACGAAGCCCGCCAGCTCACAGCACTGCGGGAAATGGGAATCCCGTCTGAAAATGTATATCTCGACAAGCAGTCGGGAGCGGATTTTGAACGGGTGCAGTATCGGCGGATGCTGCGGCGGCTGGGGCCGGGCGACACGCTGATCGTGAAGAGCATCGACCGGCTGGGCCGGAACTACACCGAAATTCTCGAGCAATGGCGGATCATCACGAAGTCGAAGCGGGCCGCGATCGTCATTCTGGATATGCCGCTGCTGGACACGCGGCAGAACCGCGACCTGACCGGGCAGTTGATCGCGGACATTGTATTGCAGCTGCTCAGCTACGTCGCGCAGACGGAGCGTGAGTTCATCCGCCAGCGGCAGGCAGAGGGGATCGTGGCGGCGCGCGAGCGCGGCGTCCACTTTGGGCGGGACGCGACCCCGATCTCCGAGAATTTCCCGCAGACTCTGGCGGAATGGCGCGCAAAAAAGCTCGGCTCGCGGGCGGCGGCCGAGCGGTTGGGCGTGTCACAGACGACGTTTTTGAAGTGGGCAAAGGCGGAAAATCTGCCCAAAAAGTGAAAATTAAAGTAGACTTTTCTTTTCACCTGTGATACCATATAAAAAGGGCAAAAACGGCCAATTTCCGCCCAGTTTTTGCCAATTTTGAGGTGAAAAGAAAAGTCTACTTTTGCGCGCACTTTTGCTTTTCACCGAAATCACAACTTTATACGCATCTGAAGACGTGTAATCTCCGGTCGCGGGCCAATTTTCGGTACTGAGCCGAGGATGAAAGAACAAAGGTTTTCAAGCCATTCGCCCGGAGCTGTGCGCGAGAGGCTGCGGCCAAAAACAGCAAAGCTGTTTGCCCGAAAGGGCGCCATTGTGTGGACACATGAGAAGGTAGGCCGCGGACGCGGAAATGCAACATTTCCAGATCGCAAGTCAGAATACTCGCCGTCTTCACGCTGAAATGAGAATTTTTCGGCAAGGATGCAGGAGAAACAGAAAACGATCAGGCAGAGCACCCAAAGGCTCCCTTGTGTAAAGGGAGCTGTCAGCGAAGCTGACTGAAGGATTGTCTGGGAAAACCGCCATTGACAACCCCTCCGTCATTTGCTTCGCAAATGCCACCTCCCCTTACACAGGGGAGGCTACCCGCTGCGGCGGGGATGGGGTGCAGCGAGGATTGAAATGTTTCTCCATTGTAGCGATAGCACGATGAACCTATCGTACAAGACGGGCGCGGACTGTTCGAAGCGAGCAGGAAGCGCCATTTTTGCGTTATGGGCGCGGTGCGCCCATGCGGGAAATTGTACGATAGGAGGGATTTTTATGGACGCGGCCCTGAAACTCGCAGAACGTGTCATCGCCTACAAAAACGTCCGCTTCATCATCGAGCACCAGAACGATACCTTGGATCAGCTCAGTGCCTACCTTGCAAAGTGCATGGATGAGCTGGGGCACGCCCCGGCGAAGTGCGAGGTCATCGGCGGGGACTACATTGAATACCGCTTTGACAGCTGGGTCAATGCGCTCCGCAGTTTCTGGAACGGGAAAACCGGAACCTCGAAAAATCCGCCGTCCTTCGCGGAGCGGAAGATCGTGCAGGACGTCCTGAACTGTCGGGAGGTGCGGCCATGAATCCACACCGCACCGCACAGGCCAACGAAGCCGCGCTCCGCAAGGTTCTGACGCATCGGACGCTCGTGTCCCTCTCAAAGCAGAACGTCGCCTTCGTCCTCGAACACCAGAATGACACTTGGCAGGAGCTGTCGCAGTATCTCGCCCGATGTCAGGCCGCGCTGGGCCGCGCCCCAGCGCGCACCGAGGTGATCGGCGGCGACTTCATCGAGCTGCGCTTCGGCAGCTGGGCCAAGGCCCTTGGAAGCATCGGCGTGGAAAACGGAGGCCGCCTGTCCACACCGTCGGTCGAAAACACCAAGCTCTTCCGCGACGAATATGAGCGCCAGCGGACAGCCGACAAGCGCGCCAAGCGCGAGAAGAAAGCGGCTAACAAAGAACTCCTGCGGCAGGCCAAGGCCGCAAAACGCGCTGCCCAAACGTCCGCCTCTAACGAGGCGCAGAAGGGAGGGCAGTGAGATGGCCAAACGAAAGATTCCGCTCCAAGGCAAGGGCCGCCGCTTCCGCGCGGACCTCTGGCTGGACGAGAAGATCACGGGCCGGACGCTCGACGCACTGCGGCGGCAGGGCGTCCGCTTCCCCGAAAACGCGAACCCGCGCAAAACCGCAGAATTCAAGGCCGAATACCAGCGGCAGCTCAACCAGTTCCGAAAAGAGCGCGCCGTGAAAAAATCTGCAAACCCGGCATCCCCCATCGAATAGACCCGGCTCCGTCTTGGGAACGCGGAGCCGGGGTCTCCCCCGCTTCCGCCGTTCCGGCGTTTTCATACAAAAGCTACAGAAAGAAAGGACATGAAGATGAAAAAACGAATTTTGTCTCTCCTGCTTGCGCTGGTCATGCTGCTCGGCATGCTGCCCACAGTCGCACTGGCCGCAGACGACGGCTGGGACGGCACAACGAAGACAGAACCGGAAAAATCCGGCGATGTCTACCAGATCGGCACGGCGGCAGAGCTTGCCTGGTTCCGCGACGAAGTCAACAGCGGCAAGAGCACGCTCAACGCCACCCTGACCGCCGATATCGACCTCAATAATCAGGAATGGAAGCCCATTGGCAATTCGACCACTCATAAAGGCGAAAACTGGACTCCAGTTACAAACCTATTCAGTGGTACTTTTGACGGCAATCAGCATACGATCTCCGGCCTGAAAATTGCTGCGGCAACAGGCTCAGAAATTGGCTTATTCGGCCTGATTTCCGGTGCAACGATCAAAAATCTGATCGTCAAGGGCAGCGTTTCTGTGACAGTTGCTTCCAGCGCCTATATGCCAGTTTATGTAGGTAGTGTCGTTGGTCAAAGCAATGGCAACACGACCTTGATCCAGGTTGCATCTTATGTCAATGTGACCTGCACAAACGAAAACAGCAGTGCGGCTGCAGCAGTCGGCGGCCTGATTGGCAACGGTTACTCTACAACTATCCAGAGCTGTGCAAATTATGGTGCCTTAACGGTCGAAGGTAAAGGCGACGCAAACGTCGGCGGCCTTTCCGGTATGTCCCCGTGGGGCGGCAAAGTTACGATTCAAAACAGCCTCAATGCTGGAGTTGTTACAGGTAAAAATGCTGGCGGCCTGATCTCTCTTGCAAACAGTGGAACGACCGTCACCAACTCCGCCACCCTCGGCGAACCGACCGGCAAGCTTGGCGGCACCTTCACCAACTGCTTTGCGACCGCGAACACCATCGGCGCGACCGGCGTAACGGTCAAGACGCAGGCCGAGCTGAACGGCTCCGACGTCCTCACCGCCCTCGGCTCCGCCTTCAAGGCCGGCGCCAACTATCCCATCCTCACTTGGATGACCGAGAGCGGCGCCCCGGAGCAGCCGGGGGAATGCAAGCACACCAACACGGAAACCTCCTACACGAGCAAACACGACGGCAACCATACCGTCACCGTCACCTGCAATGACTGCCACGCCGTGGTCAGCACGACCTCGGAGCCCTGCTCCCCGGCGGACGGTAAATGCACCAAGTGCGGCTACTGCCCGCACGCCTACAAGAAAACGACCTGCACACCAAACGACGACGGCACGACCCACACCGTCACCGTCACCTGCACGGGCTGCAACGAAAAGGTCAGTGAAACCGACGACGTTGCTTGCACCAAGGGCGAAGACGGCCATTGCGTCTGCGGCCGCGATCTGTCCGCCTGGCCCGAAACGGATACGGACGGCTATCTCAAGATCGCGACCGAGGCCAACCTGAAATGGTTCCGCGATCAGGTCAACGACGGCAAGACCAACCTCAAGGCCCGCCTCATAAACGACATTGCCCTCACCGAAAGCTGGACGCCCATCGGCACGAGCAAATCCCACTTCGTGGGCAGCTTTGACGGCAATGGCAAGACCATCTCCGGCCTGCGTTTTGACGTGCAGAATACGCCGGAGGAGAGTCTGTACCTTGGCCTGTTCGGCTATGTCGGCGGCAACCAGGACAGCGCAGCGGAGATCCGCAACCTGACCGTATCCGGCGAAATCCGCGTTGCGGCCGAGGCGGCTGGATCCGTTTTGGCGGGCGGTGTCGTTGCCTATCTTGATAATCACAGCAAGCTCTCTGGCGTTGTTTCCACTGTGACAGTCAATATCCAAGCGGATGGGCCTACAGCGGGCGGTATAATTGGCTGCACAAACCTTAGCGCGTGGAATATTACGGTCGAAAACTGCGCCAATCATGGTGATATTACTGTGAATGGCACAGTGGGCGGCATTCTTGGTCAGAGCAGCGGTTCCAGGAAAAATATGCTCATTCGCGGCTGCTATAATGACGGCAAGATCTCCGGCAGCGACTGCACTGGCGGTTTGATCGGCAGCGTACAGAGTGGTATGGACCCTGGATTTGGCGATAAGCCGACTGTATACCACACTGTGATCACAGATTCCTATAACGCAGGCGCGGTTACAGGCACTGGCGACTATACGGGTGGCCTGATCGGTGAAAATCAGCAGGCCCAGATCCTTAATTGCTATAATATCGCCGACGTTCGCGGCACGCAGAAAGCAGGCGGTCTGGCCGGACGCCATTATAATGGTTCGATGGAATACTGCTACAGTATCGGCAAGGTGACAGGGGCGTCAGGCTATATGGGCACACTCATTGGGCGGCGCGACGGCAACACCAATGTCCGTGGACTCTATGCCATTGCGGAGCCGATGATCGGAGACGGCGACAATGATTACATTCAGAAAAACCAGTTGGTCCGAAAGATTGATCTGGTTACACTGCGCCAGCTTCCCCAAGAACTGAACACCAATCAAGCATTCCAGATTGCTCCGGGCAAAACGCCGATACTTATATGGCAGGTCGTTCCGGCATGCCAGCATCCGGAAAACAAAAAGGGTTTTGCCTATGTGGCAATCCTGAACGACGATGGAACTGCATCCGGCAAGCATACGAAGCAGCTGATCTGTGAGGATTGCTTCCATGTGTTTGAACAGGCAGATGAAGACTGCACCGAGGGCGAGGATCATAGCTGCATCTATTGCGGCGCCGTGCTCTGCAACCACAGCGATACGCCGGAAAACAGCAAAAAATATACCTATGTGATGGGTTCGGCGGAACAGGGCCGTTGGATGCACAGGGTGCAGTTCACCTGCGTCACCTGCGGCAGAGCACTGGATTATACCGAAGACTGCGACATGGAGATCAAATATAAGCCGATCTCCGGCAAGGAAGGCGAGCGCCATCAGGTGCTGGAAAAGTGCAAATTCCACTCCGGAACGGGCGGCTATGCCGAGGCTTGCGTTGATGGTGGCGATGATGGCGAGACTTTCGACGGGAAGTGCGACCGCTGCGGCGCAAAGCTGACCAAGGTCCTGCCTGCTGTCCAGCCGGGCAGCGGCTTCGAGGATTATACGTCGATCGAGGGCAAACAGGAAGTCACGCGCTATACCGTGACGCACTATGAGATCGGCGCAGAGGCCGAAGCCCTGACGGTCGTCGCGGCCAGCGGCAACGGATCGGTGCCCACCTATCAGTGGTATTACCGCATGCAGGAGGATGCCATTGATAAAGACGGCAACCCCATTGCAGGCACGCCAATCCCCGATGCGACAAGCAGCAGCTTCACGCCCGACACCAGCGCAAAGACGGAGATGCGCTTCTACTACTGCGTGGTCTCCAACTCCACCGGCGGCACAGCCACCAGCCCGGCGCAGCCTGTCATCGTCTGCAAGAATCCGACCGTCACGGCCTATTTCTCCCTGACGAATGACGACAAATATGTCATTGGCAATGGCAATGGCGGCGGCTCAGGCAAAGTCATGGCCTTCCAGCAGGTGACGGTCCCCTACTTCGACCTTGGCCTCTACGGCCTGCAGAGCGGCTACTTCCGCTCTGAGACCTACGGCCCGCAGAACCCGAACGACCAGATGGGCGGCTCGGCCCTGAGCGCCGGCACCAGCGCCACGGCCTACGGCAAGATCACCGACCTGCACCTGATGATCTATATGCTTGAACGCCATTACTGCGGCCTGACTGATGAGCAGTGCGGTAAGGGCTATCTGTATAAAAATCAGCTGATGGGCAAGGGTTCTACCGTGCTGGAGACCGAGGGCGGTGCCGGTTCGGTCCTCGTGCGCCACTACTGGGGCCACGACATGAACTTTAACTACTATCAGAACTATGTCTACCCGCTGGCCAGCGCGGGCTGGGGCGCAACGGCGGATCAGATCATCCTGCGCGACGGCGAGATCTTCACGCTGGCCATGTTCACCGACTGGGGCTTCTATACCAAATCCGGCGCTGGCTTCCAGCATCTTGGCACCGATGAGGACAAGTGCGCCGTCAGTATCGAGCCCGGTGTCTCCGAATCGTTCGACCTGACGCTCTACCGCTCCTACGGCTACGATCAGGACAAGTACGATACGAAGCATACTCCGGTCCCGAATGCGCCGGTCTATTATACGCGCGCGGACAGCCTCAAGGTCGGCACAGTCGGCACGAGCGATTGGACGCCCTGCGGCACAACGGATGCAAACGGCAAGATCACGGTCAATCTGACCGCACTTAACCTGACCGCGGGTGAGACGTATCTCTTCGCTACGCCCGGCCAGAAGCAGGGCAACGGTGATGATGCGGTCGTCGCCTGCCCCGGCGGTATTCTGGTAAAGGTCGCGGCCTCCGAGCGAAAGACCGTCACTTTTGTCGACCGACTCGGCGAGACCACTACGCAGAAGGTCGCCGTCGGCAGCACCGTCAAAAAGCCTGCTGACCCGACACATGCGGGTTACACCTTCCTAGGCTGGTTCACCGATGCCCCGTGCAAGAACGCCTATTCGTTCAGCGCGCCGATCGAAAACGACCTGACGCTCTATGCCGGCTGGCAGGAAAAAGCGGCACCGATTACGCCGGTCACTCCTGTGACGCCGTCGAATCCTGCAAAGAATCCGTTCAACGAAAACGCGGGTAAGGACAGCCTCCCGTTCACCGACGTCAATGCGAACAGCTGGTACTATTCCGGTGTCAAGTTCGCCTATGAAAAGGGCCTCATGAATGGTACTGGTAATGGGACATTCAGCCCGAACGCGGACACGACCCGCGGCATGATCGTCACGATGCTCGCCCGTCTCGAGGGACAGAACACTTCCGGCACGCCGTGGTACGCCGCGGGCCAGAAGTGGGCCATGGACAATGGCATTTCGGACGGCACCAACATGACCGGCGCGATCACCCGCGAGCAGTTCGCCGCCATCCTGTATCGTTATGCGAAGCAGAAGGGCTACGACATCAGCAAGTCCGCCGATCTGAACGGCTTCGCGGATGCGGACGCGGTCAGCGGCTATGCCACCGACGCCATGCGCTGGGCCGTTGCAAGTGGCCTCATTCAGGGTTCCAACAGCAAGCTGAATCCGAAGGGTTCTGCAACACGGGCACAGGTCGCGACCATCCTCATGCGCTTTATGGAGCTCTACGCAAAATAAGATGAAACTACGATATTTGAAACCGAATATCGCCTGACCACCCCAAAGCTGGGCGGTTCCCCGTGTGAAAACGCGGGGAACCGTGCGGCTTATTCGTGCGTTTAAGACCACTTCTTAAAAATACGAATAAACCGCACAAATCTTCCATATTTAAGAGGAATTCGTATATATGAATCAGTTTTTTGAGAAATATCCGTGGCTGCGAACGATGCTCTGCGGCCTGATGGCCGCGGCGCTGCTTCTGTCGGTCCTGCTCCCGGTGCTGCGTCTGCAGCGGCAGGAACCGGAAAATCCGATCCGGGAGGAAAATATTCAGCCGGTGGAGCCACTGAGCTTCGGCGAGGCCGAGGGCGGTACCCGGCTGAGCGCACCGGAGCAGACGGAAGACGGGCCCGGCGGAGGACAGACGCAGCCCGAGAACGCGAAACAGCCCACGGCGCCGGAAGAAACGGATCCAATACAGGATCCTCAGCCCGCACAGCCGCAGGAAGACCTGAATCAGCAGCAGCCCGGAAACGAGGTGCCGTCTGACGGCATGGGCGAAACGCAGCCGGGCGAGGACGGCACGGAGGCGGACGATGGCGCATTGGACCTTGGACTGGTGCTGAGTTGGAAGCGTTACGGCAGTGAGCGTTACCGTTCACTCTGCCCGGCAAACCGGACGGTACGGCAGGATGTACGAACCGCGCAGATTCCGGACGGGCAGTTCGGGTACGAACTGGAGCTGCAGGGCTTGGACGCGGGCAGTGCCGAGATCATAGCGGTGCAGATCGCTGAGAATGGCGGAAATGCAGTACCGGCCGACATCCGCGGCGGGATCGCCATGCGCCTTGGTTCGGATGGCGCGGACAGCTATTATACGCTTCAGGTGCAGGCATCTGTCACCCGCGTGCTGGAAGACGGCTCCCGCCGGGAGGAACTGGTCACATTTGCTTTCCTGCTAGTCTACTCCGACAGCCTCGATCTGGAAGCGGAATTTCAGTGGCTCTGCGCGGATGGCAAGATGGATCGGATGCTGTGCCAGCCCGGACGCCAGATCAGTGCGGCTCTGCATGAGGAGGATATTCCGGAAAATCTGCTGCAATATCAGTTCCGGCTGCGCGGAGAGAGCGCCGGGGATGCTGCGATCCTTTCTGCGGAATACCGCGCGGAGGACGGCACGGGCGGAACACTGGAAACGACCGGCGGCACATGGATGCTGCAGGCCGCATCGGACGGAAAGAATGTCTATACGATCACCCTGCTGGTCGAGGTGACCCGCGGCGGGCAGACGCGGCAGCTGACGTTCACATTCCGCCTGAGTTGGCAGGAGGTGCAGGAGGTAACGCTGAACCTGACCTGGATCAAAAACAGCACAGAAGCGCAGACGCTCTCCTGTGAACCGGACGGGCAGGTTTCGGCAGAGATCCGCCGAACGGAGCTGCGGCAAGGCGAGCTGCAGTACCGGCTGGGGCTGGACGGAAAAAACGCTGCGCAGGCCAGTCTCGTTTCGGCTGGCATCCAGCCAGAGGGCGGTGCTATGCAGGAGCTCGCGCTCCCGAACGGAAGCACGACGCTGACGATCCCGGACGGCGCGGCTGCCATCCGGTATGTGCTCACGGTGCAGGCCCGGTGTCAGCGGAGCGACGGGACTCTGCGGAACATGACGTTTACTTATGTGCTGCGTTATTCCGGCGGCGTCGGTCTGGAGATGCAGTATACACTGCTGGACGGAACGGTCAAAATGGTGCGCTGTGCGAACGGACAGAGCAAAACGGCGGAGACGGTCTACAGCGATGAGCTTGAGGATGGTGTGCTGCCGTTCACAATGACGCTGACCGGCGGCGAGGACGCGGACGGCGTGCAGATTACGAAGGTCACATGCTTCCAGTCTGGAAATAACCGGATGACGACGCTGTCCACCGACGGCGCTGTAACGATTCCGCTGCTGGTTCATTCAGACGGCAGCGAAGGCGAAAATCAATTTAAGGTGACGGCGCAGGCCGCTGGCGGGGAGACCTATACATTTACGGTCAATGTGCCCTATAAGCTGCGCGGCGATGGGATCGTTAAGATCGAGACAAGTCTGGACGAGGAAACAAAGGTCCTGAATGGAACAAAAATCACGATGACGATGCAGGCGTGGAGCGAGAAAAAGGACGACGGGACGCTGATCGCGCGAATGACCGCCAGCGACACTGTTGTGACGCTGGACGGCGAGACATTGCGCTGCGATGGAACCGTCGGCGGGCGGCTGCAATATACGATGATTCCCGAGAATCCGGAGACTGGCGATGAAAACGAGCACATTCTGCGCATTGTCTGCGAGGATGCCTATGGAAACCGCGGCGAGAAAACACTGACGCTGCGCGGCGAGCGCACCCGCAAGGGGCAGCCCGCAGGCTGGGCCAGCATCTATATCGACATGACGGTACTGGGCCTCGGTACGACGAGCGCCATTCGTTATGAGGTACTCTCCGGCGAGACAGCCTCCTATGCCGTGGCGAAGGCGGTCTGGGGCGAGGACGCAGGAGAGCCGTTCGGGACGGCAGTGGAGAGTTTTGGCTGGCCGGCCTCGGAGAAGAGCTATAGCGGCAGTTTTGATCTGGCGTTCTATCTGGAAAAGCTCGGCGACGGGACGGACATGGCCGCGCGGTCGAACGCGCTGCGGAACAGCTGGGAAAATTATCAGATCAGCCCATCGAACAGCAAGGAAGAAAATCTGGCGAAGATCGATGCGGTCTTTGGCGAAACCTCGCCATACGCCGCATTGTGGCGCAGCATCTATCTGGCAGGCCTTACGCTGAATCCCTGCCACCAATATTCCATTGGGCAATTCGATTATACCCCGGCTTCTGGATGGCTGTATTCCATCGGCGGCGGGACCAATTATCCGCTGAAATACCTGTCGGACTATGAGCTGCGCGACGGCGACGTGCTGGTGCTGCGCTATACGCTGGCCGGGGGACGCGATGTCGGCGACGCCGGTGCGGCCGGGTCGAAAGACACCGCGGCCAGCAATGCATTCTGCGTGACGGCGATAAACGGCTCGCTGACCGTAGCGCACCAGTGGACGACTGTGGTCAACGAGGATGGCACAGAGCAAAAGGTCTGCGCAAGCTGCGGGAAGATCGAGGCGTGCGACCATCCGACGGAGAAGCTGGAATATCGCCTAAGCGAAGATGAAACGAAGTGTTATGAATTCTGCCTGAAATGCGGCAAGCCGGTCACAGAGGCAGAGGAGCACAAATGGACGGTTGAGTCGATTGAGGAAAACGCAGAGCAGCATCGTAAGATTTGCAAAAACTGCAAGCATGAAGTATTGGAGGATCACCGATTCAAATTTATCGAGGACACAGCCACCTGTGAACAGGCCGGGCAGACCGTCCAGCGGTGCATACAGTGCGAGTATGAAAAGCGGACACCCTCTCAGGCGACGGGTCACAGGCCGTCCAAACGTGCGGACGCAAAAGAGCACTGGGAAGAATGTGAGATCGAGAGTTGTCAAAAGGAAATCGAAGGAAGCCGCGCCGCGCACAGCTATCAGTGGGACGCGGGATGGAACGACTGGACCTGCACCGGCTGCGGCTTCAGCCACAGCGGTGTCTGCACCGGAACGCCGGAGTCGGACGAAAGCGCGTCTACATGCAGCCATGAAGAACTGCATTGCAGCGTCTGCGGCGCTGAATTCCGCAGAGATGCGCAGGGGGCTTTCGCCTATCCGCACAGCTATGTCGTCTCCAGTGAGGAATGCACCTGCAGCCGCGAGGTGCGCGTGTGCAGTGTATGCGGCGCACGGGACTTCACAGAGCAGATCGGAGCCTTTGCCGACCGTTATCCGCATCACTATGAAAACGGAGAATGTATCTACTGCCATGCGCACGAGGAAGGGCCGACAGACCCGGGTTCGACCACGGAACCCGAACCTGAACCAACTCCCAGCACAGATCCGGAACCGAACCTCGGCGAAACGCCGGAATATACGGAGGAATGAATATGCGTGAAAAAATCAAGGAGATATTGGAGCAGATTGAGACCGTCATCGTCGGCAAGAACGACGTGATGGAGCGGATCCTGATGGCCATTCTGGCCGGAGGACATGTGCTGATGGAGGACGTGCCGGGCGTTGGCAAGACGACGACCGCAATGACGTTCGCCCGCGTGCTGGGACTGGAGACCCGGCGCGTGCAGTTCACGTCCGACACCATGCCGTCCGACATCATCGGCTTCAGCGTCTATGACAAGGCCAGCGGAAAACTGGTCTACAAGCCCGGCGCGGTGATGACGAATCTGCTGCTGGCTGATGAGATCAACCGGACGTCGAGCAAGACGCAGTCCGCGCTGCTCGAGGCGATGGAGGAAGGACACGTCAGCATCGACGGGCAGACGCACCCGCTGCCGACCCCCTTCATTGTGCTGGCCACGCAGAACCCAGCGGGCTCCGCGGGCACACAGCTGCTGCCGAATTCGCAGCTGGACCGCTTTCTGGTAAAGCTGACGATAGGCTATCCGGATCTTCGCAGTCAGGTGAGTATTCTGGAGGAGCGGCATACGGAAAATCCATTGGACCGCGTCCACGCGGTCGTCTCCGCGGAGAAGCTGAAAAACCTTAAACAGGAGGCAGCAGCCGTGGAAATGAAGACGGTGGTCTATGAATATGTGGCGCAGCTGGCCGAGGCGACGCGCAACCACGCGATGATCCAACTGGGCCTCAGCCCGCGCGGTGCGCTGGCCGTCTGCCGGATGGCAAAGGCGCATGCCTATGTGCAGGGCCGGGATTACGCTATGCCGGAGGATGTGGCTGCGATCTTCCCGGACGTCTGCTGTCACCGTTTACTGCTGAATACCAAGGCCCGCATGATGGAGCGCAGCCCGGAGCAGATCGTGCAGGAAGTTCTGGACAGTGTGGAGATGCCGGTCATCCGCCGGGAGCGGGCATGATCGGGCCCCGGATCGGATACGCGCTCCTGCTTCTGGCCGCGCTGGGTCTGGATCTGTTTTGCGGCAGCGTATGGACGCTGGCGCTGACGCTCCTGCTTGTGCTGACGCCGCTTGGCTGTATCCCGCTGCATCTCTGGGCAGTGAAACAGATCCGGCTGCGGTTGGACGCGCCGGTCAATCTAGGAAAAGGCGAAACGGGGACTCTCCGTGTCCAGATCGAAAATAAGACGGCGCTGCCGCTCGGCCTGATCCATGTCCGGCTGCGGCTCTCCAACCTGCTGACCGGGCAGAGTGAGCTGCGGCGCTGTCGTCTTTCGGCGCGGCCGCGCCGGACGGAGACGGCGGAATATGATCTTGCAAGCGCACATTGCGGGCGAATCGCGATCGAGGCGGCGTGCTGCCGGATCTACGACCCGTTTGGCCTGATCGGCATCCGGCTGAAACAGACCGTCCTTGCGCAGACAACGGTGCAGCCGAAGGGGTTCGCACAGACTATTTTCATTTCGCCGGACGCAAATTGTCCGGATGACAGCGAGAGCTATGCGCCGGACCGCGCCGGATATGACCTCAGCGAGGTCTATCAGCTGCGGGAGTATCGCCCCGGCGACAGTCTGCGGCAGATGCACTGGAAGCTGTCCGGCAAGCTGGACCGGCTCGTTATCCGGGAGGCTTCGCTGCCGGTGCGCCGTTCAGTGCTGCTCTTCTGGGAGCGGACACAGAAGGCGGTGCCGGAGGGAACGGATGCGCAGGCGGATGTTGTGGTCACCTTCTGCCGGTCGCTGCTGGAAGCAGGTGTACAGTTTACAATCGCTTGGAACGATGCGACAGAGCAGCGCTGCGTGAGCCAGCAGATCCGCAGCATGGACGAGCTGATCGGCCTGCTGCCGCGGCTGCTGTCCGCGCGGGAGAATGAGGGCCTCAGCGGTGCAGAGCTGTTTCTGCGAAGCAGCGGCGAGGCCGTGCTCTCGCACATTCTTTATATCACGGGCCGTGTGCCGGAGCAGGCATATCTGCTGGGGCAGTTTGGACGCCTGACGGTGCTCAGCTGCGGAGCAAGCGGCGATGGAGCCATCTGTTTTGACTGTGAACACTATGCCGAACAGCTCGCGGAGCTGGAGATCTAGGAGGGGCGCGCATGAAACAACGAAATACGCACCCGTTCTCCGTTTCGCCCCACAACGCGGAAAAAGCAAATGGCTTTGCTGCGCAGATCCCGGAAGCGCTCCTTCTGCTGGCGGGCTTTATGGCACTCGGTGCCGGACTTGCTGCAACGTGGAGCGGGTACGGATGGCTATGCCTGCTGGTGGGCGCTGCTGCGGCCTGCTGGCAGTGTGCAGCGAGGCAGCTCTGGCGCGGGTGGGCCGGGGTGGCGCTGCCGCTGCTGATCCTTTTGGCCGCGGCGATTCTGTCGCGGTCAGTCTTGGCAGGGTGCGTTTCCGTCTGCCGCACGATCTGCACGCGCTGGACAGAGATGACCGGACGGATTACACTCCCCCCGGACGGGGAGGCCGGAAATCCGCTGCTTTTTGCCTGTCTGACGACGGCACTGTTAGGGGTGCTCTGCGCGGAGGCTGTTCGCCTTTCACGGACGGCCTGCGCCATTGTGCTGACCGCTTTTTTGAGCGTGCTGCTGTTGCTGCTTCGACCGGAGCGGGCCGAGAACTGGATGGCACTCTGTCTGTTCGCGGCACTGTTCCTGCTGACTGGAAGCATCCGACAGAATGTGACAGGGTTTTTGTCAAAGGGAGGCTTACTTCTCGCAGCTGGGCTGCTTGCAGCAGTGCTTCTGGCAGTTCCGGCAATGCGCAGCGGGAACGTGTTTTCCGCGTGGCGGGCGGAGAGCGCGGCTGCGCTGCACCGGCTGCGCTATGAGCGTGGAGCCTCCGTGCTCCCAGAGGGGAACTTTGCGGCGTTTTCCGGCGATGCGGCGGAGCAGACGCCGTGCCTGACCGTGACCATGGAGCAACCGACGGCGCTCTACCTACGCGGCTTTACCGGGGAACGCTTCACCGGGACAGGCTGGGAGACGATGGATCGCCAGACGCAATCTGCACAGAAAGACCTGATGTATTGGATGCATAAGCGCGGGTTTTATCCGCAGATGCAGCTATTCGCGGCAGCAAACGGGCTGCTGGAACGCTGTGAGACGCAGGCAATCCAAATTGAAAACAACGGCGCGTGCAGCGCGTGGGAATATGTTCCTTACGGCCTCGCGGCCATTCCGGTGGGGAGCAGTCTGACGGCGGACTCGCTGGAGGAGGCACTCGCTCCGGCAAAGGGACTGCGCGGCATACGAAAGTATCAGTTTGCAATGCTCGCCGCACCGGAGCAGACCGCAGAGCAGACGCTCGCCACGCTCACGGAACAGCCGGATGCTGCGCGGAGCTACCGCAGTCTGGAGGGCAGCTACCGGAGTGCTGTGCAGGCGCGGGAGCTTGAGCTCCCGGCGGAAACACGCGCGCAGCTCGCGCCGATGCTGGATGAGATCTGCAAGGAATATGGTGCAGCGGATGAGCTGACGCCGGGAGAGGCCCAGCTCTGTGCGCTGCGCTTTCTGGAGCAGATCGGGACGCTGCGAGACAGCGGCGCGGCCCTGCCGCTGGATGATCTGGTAAAGGACACAACCTATCAGACTGCGACGCTAACGGTGCTGACGCTGCGCTATTATGGCCTTCCGGCGCGGTATGCCGAGGGCTTCGTGCTGACGCAGGAGACCGCGGCGCGAACCGCGCCCGGCGGAACGGTGACGCTGACGGCTGGCAACGCACAGGCATGGGCGGAGGTCTATCAGGACGGCATCGGCTGGATGCCGCTGGCGCTGACGCCGGGATACGGAACGCTGACCGATGCGCTGTCTTCTCACCGGACGCAGACCGGCGGACAGGCCGACGACGGGGATGGCCCGGGGGATACGCTCCCGCAGGCAGAAACCGCAGAAGAAACGACGGAAGAGGACACGCCGCAGGAGCAGCAGCCGGACGAGACCGGACGGATGCCGCAGGAAACGGCAAAACGATGGCTCTGGCTGCTACCAGTTGGAATTTTTCTGCTGCTGTTGGCGGCACTGGCGATCCGCTATGCGCTCTCGCACAAAAAGAGAGAACGCCGCCTGAATGCGGCGGAGCCGCGACAGGCGATCACATGGACGGCCTATGAGCTGGCGCGGCTCTGGCCCGCGATGGGCGAGCCCTACCACGGCGGTTCGCTCTTCGCACTGAGCGAGGCGATCGGGCCGGAGAACGAGGCGTATGCCGCGGCCATCCGGGAACTGGCGGAGCTGAACGGCGCGGCGCGCTTCAGCAGCCGGGCCATGACGCCGGAGCAGGCGGAGCGGGTACGGGAGGTCTGGCGGGAGACGCTTTTGCGGCTCCGAAAAACGTGCCGCCCGCTGCGGCGGTACTGGATGAAATGGATCCGCTGTTTGTATTGAGCAGCCTGAGGAGGAACACGATGAAACGAAAAGGGACACGGATATTTGCACTGCTGCTCGCGGCGGTGCTGCTGCTCGGCGGCCTGCCCATGCAGGCGCTTGCGGCTGAGGACGAGGCGGGATGGTTTCATCTCGCTGCGGACTGGAACGGCGAACTGCTGATCAAACCGGAGCGCGTGCCATATACGGCGGAACAGACGATCTACGAGGCCATCTGCGCGGCGGGGCATACGCTCGCCCCGAATGCGGGGAACGTGACGCAGATCGACGGCGTGGCCGGAAACTTCATCCGCGGCGATGAGACCGGCGCAGACAACAGCTACGATCTGACCAGAAAGGCGTCAGAGGCAAAGATCCGATATTTTTGCTTCGTGGACAACAGCAGCGGTTCGCGCACGGCCACACCGTCCGTCACGCGGCAGGCGCTAATCGCCGTGATGGCGGAATATGCGCGGAAGGACGCGGATGTGCAGGCGGCGGCGAAGGCGGAATACGACGCGGCCTGCAAGGGTTACTGCACGGCGGACGATACGGAGGCTAAACGGCTCTGTGCGGCGCTGACCGACGCGATCAACCGCTACGAACAGGGGCTGAATGGCACAAAATACACCGTTTCCTTTACAGATACGAATGGCGTCTGGAAGGCCGGGGATCTGCTGACGGCGAAGAATGCATATGGACGCGTCTATTCGGATGAGAACGGAAATGGCGTGCTGGAGCTTCCAGCGGGAGACTATACGTTCACGATGGAGGCTGCGGCAAGCGGCGTGACGGGGAGTATCTCGGTCCCGGCGCAGAGGACGGTATCCGTGGCGATCGACAATACAGACTGGCTTCTGGCAGATGAGTTTCAGCTGTCCTCCCGCCCAAAGCCAGCAGATTTCAAAAACAATCAGTTTTCTGTCGAAAAGAAGTCTGCGCGGGAACTGGAGACGGTCGTGATCGACAACTATTCCGGGACGCTTTATGCGTATTGGCGCAACAGCGGAACGACCGCAAAGATCCCGAAGCTGAATGCGGTCTACGTTCCGGCGGGAGCGACTGAGCATGTGAAAGTACCACAGGCGTTGTCCTCCTATACCAGTGGCATCGATCATGTGCTCTCCGCCGGGGCGGAGGGCAGCACGGTGATCTACCGGGCCAGCATGGAGCTGGGCGGCAGCAACTATTATCAGGATTATACGCTCCGCATTCGCCGTGCCCCAACGCTGAAGGAGGTGCGCGTGACGGAGACGAACGGCTCTCCAGCTGCGCTGGAGAGCTATGCTGAGAGCACAAAGACTTATACCTATCTGGTGCTCGGCAGCAAGGCCTCGCTGGCGCTGACGCCGTCTGTCGAGGATGGGTGCAGCATCTATGTGAATGAAAAGGCCGTTAAGGTCGGAGAAGCTGTCCAGATCGATGTAGGACAGACAAACACTACGGTAAAGATCCGGCTGGAGGCCGGCGGCGCAGAAACGGAATATACGCTGGTTCTGCGGCCGTCTACAAGCTGTGTGGTGCAGATCCCGATCGCGGCGGGCGATATTTCACTGACGGTCTGTGACGAGAATGGACAGACGGTGTATGGCCGCTTCAATGCCTCGTTAAAGACCTATCGGTATTCGCTGATCCCGGGAAGACGCTATACCTACACTGCGACCAAGGATCAGTATTATCATGCTGCAGAGACATTCACCGCGGCCGCAAAGACGCTGTCGCCGGTCGACGTGGAGACCGGCGAATGGCTGACCGATCTGGCGCTGGCCAAGGACGGCGCGAAGGACAGCAAGGGCAACATCGAGCTGGATCGGAGGTTCACTTCGAACATCCACCGCTACACGGCGGTCGTGCCGGACACGCCGCCCGCGGTCTATCTCTGGGTCGACGGCGAGATCGAAACAGCGAATACAGGCTTTTCTGCGCGCTATCGCACGATCGCATCCACCGGTCAGGATGAGCAGGAGGTCGTGTGCACCATCAGCAGCGAAGAACTTGGTACACCGCTGTTCTTGCAGAAATTCCTGCTGAACCAGAGCGGACGCGGCAATCTGCTGACCGTCCGGTACAGCCGAACGGACGGAACGGTCACCTATTATCAGGACTACGAGATCGAGATCCGGCGGTCGTTCTCACTGAAAAGCCTTGCTGTCTTCTGCGGCGGGCAGGAAGCGGTCCTGACGCATGGCGGCGGCGCGAGCGGCTATACGCCCTCGGTCTGGGATTATATCGTGACTGTGCCGGCGGCCGCGAAGGAGCTGAGTATCTGCGCAAGCGTGTATGACGCGGATGGCGCGTACCGCGACCATGGGCAGACCGGTTACCGTGTGTGGCTCGGTGAGCGGGAGCTGACCTCCGGCGAAGCTGCATTGGTGGCCTTGTGCGGCGATACTACGCCGGAAACGATCACACTGACGGTGACGAATGATTTTGCGGAAGGCGTTTCGAGCAACTATACGATCCTCGTACAGAAGGCAAAGCCGGTCCGCTTCACGCCGGAGCTGACGCCGGAAACGGCGTTGCTGTTCCTGCGGGAGGATCTTTCAGGGCGGCGCGTTTGGCCGGATGAAATCGGCGCATTTGAGCTCTCGGAAGGGTTTTCCTACAGCTATCTGCTGACGTGCGCGGGCTATGTCGGAAGAACCGGTACGCTCGGGACCGCGCACAGCGGGGACGGCGAGCTGATACTGCGTATCGATACGACTGATATTGTGGTCAAAGACGGCGCGGCCTCTGCCCAAATGGCGCTTCAGGCGGCGAAGCCGAATCAGACGCTGAAGATGCTGCCAGCCGAGTGGGCCGATTTCCGCGGGACGAGCTATGCGGCGGACGGCACGATGGGCGGCAGCAAAGGCACGAACAATACCGTCCTTTCTGTGAAAACGCCGATCACGGCTGAGGGCTCGACGCTCTACTGGGCCAGTAAACTCGGCGATGGGTTTGACAGCGGCGCGACGGGCTGCCCACTGCTCGTGGACGATGTGCTCATCACCTACGCCGGGAGTACGATCTACCGCGTCGACCCGGTCTCGGGCGAGATTCTGACGCAGGCGGAGATGGACCGGGCCTCGAGCTTTGCCATCACGCCGCCAGCCTATGCCAAGGGCATGATCTTCGTTGGTCTGGCCGACGGCACGATTCAGGCGTTTGATGCCAAGACGCTGAAATCACTCTGGGTCTATCACGATCCGCTCAAGGGTCAGCCGAACTGCCCCATCACGATCTGCGGAGACTATCTCTACACGGGCTTCTGGCGCGGTGAGGAATTCACGGCGAATTTTGTCTGCCTGTCCATCACGGATGAACAGCCGCTGGAGGAGAAGGAGGAAAAGACGGCCTGTTGGTATTGGACGCAGCAGGGTGGATTCTACTGGGCAGGCGCGTATGCCTGCGAGGATTATGTGTTGGTCGGCACGGACGACGGCGTCGACGGCTACCGCTCCAAGACCGGCAGCCTGCTGATGCTGGACGCAAAGACTGGGAGGCTGCTCGACCAGTGGACGGGTTTGCTCGGCGATGTGCGCAGTACGGTCTGCTATGATGCAGAAACGGAGAGCTTCTATTTTACGACCAAGGGCGGATGGTTCTGCGGCGTGCAGACGGAGCAGACTGCGGATGGCTGGCGGCTGAAGGAGCGGAGCAAATGGACGCTGAAGCTGGAAAACGGTTCCGATACGGAGCCAGCCATGAGCACCTCGACGCCGACGGTCTACAACAGCAGAGCCTACATTGGCGTCAGCGGCGCGCTGCAATTTGGGGCGTTCAGCGGGCACAGCATCACAGTCGTCGACCTGAATAAGCGGGACATCGCCTATAAAGCCGAAACGCTCGGCTATCCGCAGACTTCCGGCATCCTGACGACGGCATACAAAGAGACAACAAAGCACGTCTATGTGTACTTCATCGACAACTATACGCCGGGCAAGCTTCGCGTCCTGCAGGACGAGCTGGAGCAGACGGAACCAAAGTATCTGACGAAGGAATACGACTCCGACACGCCATACATCCTCTTTACGCCGAGCGGCGACGAGGCACAGTATGCAATCTGTACGCCGGTTGTGGACTCCTACGGCGTGATGTATTTCAAGAATGACACGGCACGGATGATGGCCTTCGGCCCATCGGCCACGCTGGAGATCACGACACCGCCCACAAAAACGACCTACCGTGTCGGGGAGACGTTTGACGCGAGCGGGATGAAGGCCGAGTTGGTTTATGGCAACGGACAGCGGCGGGATGTGACGAAGTATGTCACATGGTCTACGGAGCCGCTGACGGAGCAGGACGCGGAATTTGCGATCAGCTTCCCCTATGTGAAATACCACGATGTCGACGGCGAGGATGGGCATCAAAGCAACATCAGAACGGAGACGCCGTTTGCGGCCCTGACGCTGACGATCTCGACGGGCATGGAGCCGGAGCGGATCGGTGAACTGTCGTGGACCTACGCGGAAATGAGCGGCAAGCTGAGCATTAAAGGCGAATTCAATGGGCAGACGCTTATCGCGGCCTGCTATGACGCCAATGGCCGGATGCTCGAGGTGCAGACGCTGGCCAACGCTGGTGATTTGAAGCTGAACATGAGCAGCGCAAAGATCCGCCTCTTCCTGCTGGACAAGAACAGTAAACCTGTCTGCGCCGCCGTGACGGTCAAGGAAACAACATCGTAAAAACCAGCCGGCAGACCAATATGGCCTGTCGGCGGATCCTGTTCCGAGAGAGGGGAATACTCTGCAAGCTGCGCTTGCTCCGTGCCCCTGCGCATTTTCTTTTGGCTCTGCCAAAAGCTGCGATGCCATGCATCGCGCCATCTTACGATGGCAAAATGCTTGTGATCGAACCCGCCTTCCGCGGCTTGGAGGATACGGCGTTCTGCCGATGAACGAACCCTGTATAGTTTGCTTTGTTATCATACCATCTGCGGCGGAAAATTGCAACCGTTTTTTGTCGCAGGATTTCCGGTTGCCCGCAAGGGCGAGGAAATGGCACATTTCTTATTTTGCTATGCTTTTGCATCGCAAAAAATTGCCGAAAACGCGCGAAGCTGTGATAGAATGGT
>OLNF01000740.1_pt1 | contig 29199 bp, 27 predicted proteins | sample 1673061 | NCBI WGS metagenome assembly OLNF01 (sample SAMEA3136751, study PRJEB25190) | human gut metagenome
TCACAGAAAAGCAATATCTGGAATATCTGATTACACAATACCAGAACTTAATATACTCGATCTGCCTGAAGTCCGTCGGCAATCCATTTGATGCCGAGGATCTTACTCAGGAAGTGTTTCTGTCTGCCTATAAAAACCTGTCCCGTTTTGACGGCACTTATGAGAAAGCCTGGCTAAGCAAGATTGCAGTCCGAAAATGCCTGGACTATCTGAAAGCCGCCGGGCGCCGCAGTATTCCCACAGAGGATACATATTTTTCTCAGATTCCGGATCAACAGTCTTCTCCTGAAGATGAATATATGCTGACAGACTCCAATGCCCGTGTAAAGGCATTGTGCATGCAGCTGAAAAGTCCTTACAAAGAAGTTGCCTATGCGCATTTCTGCCAGGAACTGTCCGTATCCGAAATCGCACAGCGTACAAACAAAAATCCAAAAACAATCCAGACACAGCTCTATCGTGCAAGAGCTATGTTAAAAAAGATGCTTGAAAGGAGTGATTAGATGCATATTGATAAAAATGATTTAATAGAATTTGACAACGGAACTATGAGCACGCAGCAAATCATCGAACTTCTGTCGCATCTGGATCACTGCGATTCATGTCTCGACCAGATGATAGAACAGGAAAGTCACAATTCTGTTACTGTCCCCTCTTATCTGACAGAACAGATCATGAACAAAACCGCATCCAGCGAAGTTCAGTTTGCACGGGCTGCAAATAAAGCTTCACGAAAAGTCCAGCTTCTGCGGTACAGTCTACAAACTGCTGCAGGTGTTGCTGCCGCACTGCTTCTTCTGTTCAGTATTCCATCTGTGGATTTCTCAGAATTGAGAGCAAATCATTATTCCACTCAGACTGAACGTACCGTACCGGAACGTGGCGGCAGCCAGCTTTATGATTTTTCCAGAGGAATTAACCAGAGCATCTGCGATGGTACCAGCTCTCTGGCTCAGTATATCAGTGATTTTTCCAGTAAAATAATGAATGGAGGCAAATAAAGTATGCAAAAACAAAAACGTGGATTCTGGCTTTTTATCTTTTCCTTAATCCCGGGCGCAGGAGAAATGTATATGGGATTTAAGAAGCAAGGACTCAGTATTATGCTGCTGTTCTGGGGGGTATTTGCCGTAGGCTCATTTACCGGAATGGACTGGCTTATCTTCCTGATTCCGATCCTCTGGTTCTACAGCTTCTTTAATGTACACAACCTGAAATCTCTTTCAGAAGAAGAATTCTATTCCATAGAGGACTCCTATGTCTTTCATATGGATGAGCTTGCAGGAGATATCAATTCTCTGATCCGTCATCACAGAAAACTAACTGCGATTCTGCTGATTATTTTCGGAGCTTCTATCCTTTGGAACAATATCGTAGATTTCTTCTATATGATCCTGCCGGGTTATCTGGCTGATGTTCTTGGAACTTTTGCATATCATCTTCCTCAGCTGGTAATTGCAGTATGTATTATTCTTGCAGGAATTTACATTCTTACCCGTAAGAAAGATGAACTGGACGACGAACAGCAGAATAGCAGTAAAGAGGAAGAACATTACTGGACACCTTATCGTCCGTATCAGCAGAATATGAATGATATGCCGCATATGGATGTAAAAACTAACACACCTGCCGCTCAGCAGCCGACAGAACAGCAGAATAGCACACCTGTTGTTGATACCCAGTATTCAGAAGTTACTTCCGCTGAACCAAAAGCAGAAAGCAATAATGCAACTGAAAATGTACCTGATTCTCTCAACAATTCTGATTCAGATTCAGACTCTCAGATTGCATAATAGAATTTGTTTCACTGAATCCATCTATTCAAAAAAATGCGACTCAGATATCTATCATATCTGAATCGCATTTTTTACATAGACACCGAAACTTCTCCAAAAGCTAATATCGTCTCCTGTCCGTTCTCTTCCTGTACTTTCAGCCGTCCGTCGCTGCATATTTCTAATGCAAATGCTTTTCTGGAAGAGGTTCCATCTGTAATCGTGATCTGATGTCCTGGGATCATATTGTGTTCTACATAATCCGGAGACAGCTTCAGATCTTTTGTTTCTTTTCTTAATTCATTTACGATCATTGCCGCCAGTCTGTTGCGGTCTGTTTTCTCTGCATCCTCCCGGCTCTGGTAAAGTGTTCCGGCAACATCCTTCAATGCTTCCGGCAGCAGCTCTGACTCCAGATAGATATTCAGTCCCATACCTACTACTACAAATTCTATATTTCCGCTTTCAAAATCTGTAACTGCCTCTGTCAGGATTCCGCAGACTTTCTTCCCCTGATAGAACAGATCATTGACCCATTTGATATCCAACTGAATCCCACAAACCTGCTCAACTGCCCTGTACACTGCCACTGCTGCCGCTGTAGTGATCAGCAGGCTGTCATGTATGGTTCCCTGTGGTTTCAGGATTACGCTCATATAAAGTCCTGCATCTGCCGGAGAATAGAACTCCCGTCCTCGTCTGCCTCTGCCTGCAGTCTGACTTCTGGCGATTACAAAGGCTCCGTGCCCGGCTTCCCCGACCATAGCTTCCTTCTTGGCAGTCTGGTTCGTGGATTCCAGTTCGTCATAAATATCAATCTTGACCTCCGGATCATCCAGAAATAACCGGATTGCCTCCTGAGACAGGCGATTGGTATCTTTTGCAAGCATATAGCCCTTGTTCGGTCCTGCCTCGATATGATATCCTTCTTCCCGGAGTGCCTTCACTGCTTTCCACACTGCCGCTCTGGTACAGCCCAGTTCACCGGCAATGCTTTCACCCGAGAGCACCTCCCCTTTATTCTTCTCTAACATTTCCAAAAGACTTGATTTTACAGTCATCTTTACCCCTTTTATGGTATATTCCATACCTTGCTATGATATATATTTATATCATAACATTTCTGACAACTTTTGTCTAATATTTAGGAAGAAACCAAAACTTTTAAACAGATACTCTCAGATGGAGTAAAACATTTCTTTGATCAATCAATTGTCCGTCAGAATCGCAACTGCCCCTGAAAATACTACTATAAATCCAAAGATCAGGGCAATGATATCTGCGGAATGAAAATCAATATTAAAGATCATTCCCCCTGCGATCATTACCTCCAGAGTAACGATCACTCCCAGGATCAATGCCATTGTCTTTGAAAATTTGTGGTTCTTGTTTCTTCTGATTCTCTGTGTGGTATTTGCTGTATTTGTCATTTCTTTCTCCTCCTTAAATTCCTCTCTGTTCGGCTGAAATCGAACATATTTTCCGAACATATATTCGCTTTTGACTTATAATACCACACTTCGTTCGAAAATGGAAGAGTTTTTTCGAACATTTGTTTTGTTTTGCAAATTAAAAGGACTGTCATGCTAATCTCTTAACACAACAATCCTCTTAATCTGATTCCATTATTTATATTATTCTAATGTACAGTAACTCTCTACATAAACTGTGCAAATACGGATGCTCCAACAACCGTCAGCAGACCTGCAACCGCAATTGCGAGGCTGCTCATTGCGCCTTCTACTTCGCCAAGTTCCATTGCCTTAGCAGTACCAATCGCATGGGCAGAAGTTCCCAATGCCAATCCTTTGGCTATTGGCTCTTCGATGTGTGCCAGTTTGATCACGGTCTCTGCTATCATGTTTCCAAGAACTCCTGTGATGATGATGACTGCAACTGTAATTGTTACGATACCTCCAAGTTCTTCGGAAACCCCCATTCCAATCGCTGTTGTAATAGACTTTGGAAGAAGTGTGACATACTGCTCATGACTCAGTCGGAACAGTTTGCAGAGAAGCAGTACACTGACCATGCTTGCAAGTACACCGGAAACAATTCCGATCACGACTGCTTTGAGGTTCTTTTTCAGAAGTTCCATCTGCTGATACAATGGAACTGCCAGGCAGACAGTTGCAGGGGTGAGCAGATAGCTGATATACTGACCGCTCTGGTTATAAGTATCATAATCAATGTGTAATAAAGAGAGAACTGCCATTACCGCGATGATCGCGATCAGAAGCGGGTTAAAGATCGCCATCTTAAATTTTCTCTTTAAAAGAAGTCCTGCTTCATATGCGATCAGACTGATCGCTGCGCCAAAGAATATGGAATTGCTCATAAATTGTGTCATGATTTCTTCTGTCCTTTCTTTCTGTCCATACGAATAACTGTCTGAGTGATACGACCTGTTACAACCATAACTACGACTGTGGTAATTACAGTGATCAGAATGATCGGCACACATACCGGTTTCAGTACGCCCCAGGCTGTCAGTAATCCAACACCTGCCGGAATAAACATAACCGGCATGATCTCTATGAGAAATTCAGCTGCTTCTTTGACCTGTTCCAGTTTGATGATGTGTGTTCCCAGTGCGATCAGCATGATCACCAGGCCATACACACTTGCAGGTACAGAAAGCGGGATCAGAACGTGAAGTCCCTCGCCCATTGCGGATATCAGTAAAATAATCCAGAATTGTCTTACGTATTTCATTTTCAGTCTCCTCTAATCCTTACTGAACGGCTACAGGTTTCCTCATTCCATTCACCTGGTCCTCATACTCCTGGGTTTCCTCAAGAGATGCGCGGCCGGTTCTCTGGATTTTTGTTACGCCAGGATATTGTCCCGGAAAAGACTCCAGCATGATCCCATCGCCGTATATTTTTACTTTATCCCCATTTTCCAATACATCATCGGAAATCAATTTTCCTTTTTTATTATAAATGCCCTCTGCCGGTACTTTTGCACTGAAAATTGTTCCATTATTCATGTCCACAAAAACTCCGGTTTTCAGAAATTCTCCAGTCTCGATATAGATTGCGGAAATCGCATTCGCTTCCTGCTGCTGTTCGTCCTCTTTTACGATCTGTGCCTGCTTTCCTACCATATTCCAGAAAGCTCCTCCCATGACCGCGAAGATAGCGATCAGAACGATCATACCAATGATGAATTTCCAGTCTCGTTCTTTTTTCAAATATTCAACTCCTTTATATTGGTCTAACCAATCCCAGTTTGCTACGTTTTCTAATTATACCGTATCTACTGCAAATTTCAAGGCTGTTTTCCCGGAAACTCCGCAGTTTTACCTAATATATTAATATGTTTTGCAAAAAATACAAGATGAAAACTGAAAGAAAGAGTTTCCTCAGATCTTATATCCTTATCTGTGGAAACTCTTTCATAATCTCATAGTCTGTCACTGCTGCCCACATATATAGTTTTCTTATATACAGCAACTTTCTTTCCAAACTTATGAATTCATCACATATTCTATAAATTTGTCCCCCTCTTCCTGGTGTTTCGTATCAGAAGGGATACATAACAGAAGTTTCTCATCTTCAGGTTTCTGAAGGCCCAGTTTATCCAGCACTGCCTGGTCACTGAGCTCTACTGTTTCTGAGAACTCTCCGCCCTGACGTTGACAGTATTCGTAGAAGCTTTCCGGTATAATCATGGCGTCCAGTTCGTGGACATGCCAGTTAAGGAAGAATTTTTCATAGGAGCTTTCGTTTGCTTCCGGAATCTGCACATCGTCATAGGAAACCAGATAGTCAGAATCAAATACGACTCTGTCCGCTTTGACACTAAGGTAATCTGCAAAATCAGCAGATACCTTGCTGTCTCTGTTCAGGTCAATCTCCTGATTCACTACCACACACTGAAAAACAGGTTTCTTATTTCCCACAGTCAGATGATAGATCAGAAGTATCACCAGACCAAGAATGATCCCGCCGATCAGGAAATAATGCCAGTAATACTGGCGGATATAGGCTCTCTTTTCTTTCGGAGTCATTCCTTCCATTTTCTGTTGTATTCTTGAAAACCATTCTTTCATCTGCAATACTCCAAATCCTTTATTTACATAACGCCAAAATCCATTTAGAAATCATTTTCAACGATGGAATTATAAATGGCGGACTGCCGAAAAATTAATATATTATACTGTAGTGATCAATGCCTCCATATCACCTTCCAGCTCATACTCACCGGAACCGGCTGTGATAAAAATACTGTCACCTTTCTTCACTTCCATTGTCTCGCCGCTTGCAGTAATCTTACCTGCACCGCTCATAACCAGTACGCTTACGAAAGAAGTACCGTCAGCTTCTCCTGTCAGTTTCTTTCTTCTCAGGCCATCCAGGATCACTTTGTCTACTGTGAAGTATTCACAGGATGCAACATGTGATCCGAAGTCTCTGTCTGCAACTGCAGGCTCTCGTCTGGTTACCTGAAGAGCTTTGTCTACATGAAGTTCTCTTTCTTTTCCGTCCGGTCCTTTGCGTCCATAATCGTAAACACGATAAGTAACATTGGAATTCTGCTGAATCTCCGCGATCAGGCTTCCTGCACCGATCGCATGGATTGTACCCGGATCAATAAATAGAACATCACCTTTGTGGATCATAACTCTGTTCAGAACTTCCGGCAGTGTATTGTTGCGGATACGTTCCTCGAATTCTTCCTCGGAAACCTCTCTGGAAAATCCATAAAGCAGACTTGCACCTTCTGAAGCATCCATAACATACCACATTTCAGTTTTTCCATACTGGCCTTCATTCTTCAGAGCGTATGCATTGTCCGGATGTACCTGAATAGAAAGGTCTTTCTTTGCATCAATAAACTTAATCAGAACCGGAAACTGTTCAAAAGACTGGCAGTCTGTTCCAAGAATCTCTTTGCCGTTTTCATCAATATACTGCTGAAGAGTTTTTCCCGCATTCTCGCCGTTTACAATATAACTCGGTCCGTCCGGATGGCAGGAAAGCTCCCAGGACTCTGCCAGAGGATCCTTGTCATATTCAATCCCAAACTCAGTTCTTAATCTTGTGCCGCCCCAGAGATAATCCTTGCAGCTTGGTTTTAATTTAAAAATTGCCATTTGTAAATTTCCTCCATTTACTTTTGAGCACGCCTGAGAAATTCTCCTGCGTGCCCTTTTTGCTTTGCTACCTGTCTATTATTTTACTAATCCGGACAGATATTTCAATCTATTTCTGCAATTAATTATAACTTTTTGGTAACTGTTCAGCAGCCCTCTAACTTTAAAGCTCAACCACTGCTTTGGATAACGTTTCCAATTTGTCTGCAGCATCCTGTGCATCTGCACCTTTCACACCTGCATAGTATTTGATCTTCGGCTCTGTTCCGGATGGTCTTACACAGAACCATGCACCGTCCTCCAGTTCAAAGTACAGTACATTAGATTCCGGAAGTGTCAGTGCAGAAGTCTCACCTGTTGCGATATCTGTACGGACACTCTTCTTGTAATCCTCAAGTGCAGTTACTTTAAACGGACCAACCTGTTTCGGAGGCTCATTTCTCAGTGCATCCATCAGACCGTCGATCTTTGCTTTTCCTTCCATTCCCTGGAATGTCTGGAAGAAAAGGCTTTCTTTATAGAAACCATATTTCTGGTACAGATTCTGCATCTGCTCGCAGAGTGTGATTCCTTTTGATTTATAGTAAGCTGCAGCCTCGCAGAGAGCCATAACAGCTACAACCGCATCTTTATCTCTTGCATGAGTACCTTCCAGGCATCCATAGCTTTCTTCGTATCCGAAGAGGAATTCATGGTCATGATTCTGCTCGAAGAATTTAATCTGCTCTCCGATGTATTTGAATCCTGTCAGAGTTTCGATCAGTTCTACATTGTATTCTTTTGCAATAGCTCTTGCCATTTTTCCGGAAACGATAGTTGTTACAACAGCGCCGTCTTCCGGAAGCATACCAAGTTCCTTTCTCTGGGAAAGAAGATATTCCAGAATCAGCATTCCGGACATATTTCCTGTGAAGCTTTCGTACTCGCCGGTCTTCTCATTCTTTGCATAGATTCCAAGTCTGTCTGCATCCGGGTCAGTAGCCAGAACGATGTCTGCGTCTACTTCTGCCGCAAGTTTCAGAGCCAGTGTAAATGCATTCTTGTCTTCCGGGTTCGGATAGCTTACTGTCGGGAAATCTCCGTCAGGAAGTTCCTGCTCTTTTACTACATAAACGTTGTTAAATCCAAGTTCTTTCAGTACACGTCTTACCGGAATGTTTCCTGTTCCGTGAAGAGGTGTGTAAACGATTTTCAGCTTGTCAGCCTGCTCTTTGATTGCTTCCGGACGAAGAACCAGTTTCTTAAGAGCTTCCATATATTTGTCATCGATTTCTTCACCGATCACTTCGTAAAGACCTGCTGTCTTTGCATCTTCTTCAGACATTGTCTTCACCTGAGCAAAGTCTGTGATCGCCTGAACTTCTGTAATAATCTGTTTGTCCTTAGGAGCTGTGATCTGTGCGCCATCTTCCCAGTAAACTTTATATCCGTTGTACTGTGGCGGATTGTGACTTGCAGTTACTACTACACCAGCAGTGCAGCCTAACTCACGAAGTGCGAAAGAAAGCATCGGAGTCGGACGCAGGGATGGGAAAATATAAGCCTTGATTCCGTTTGCTGCCATGCAGAGAGCTGTCTCTTTTGCAAATTCCGGTGACATATGTCTGGAGTCAAATGCAATGGCAACACCTTTTTCCTGTGCATTCTCTTTGATGATAAAGTTTGCAAGTCCCTGAGTTGCTTTTCTTACTGTATAAATGTTCATACGGTTAGTACCGGCGCCCAGGATTCCTCTCAGTCCGCCTGTACCGAATTCAAGATCTTTGTAAAATCTCTCCTTGATTTCCTGAGGATCATCTGCAATGGCTTTTAACTCAGCTCTTGTATCAGCATCAAAATACTCATCCTCGCACCAGCGCTGATAGGTATTGTTCATGATCAGTTCGCAGCGCTGTTTTACACAGTCAGGGGAACGATGGGGATCTCTTGGGGTGTTGAACAGATAATCTTCCAGTTTATCAATTGTAGTTGTTGCCACATGCATTCTGGTATCGCAGGATGCATAATAGATATAAATATCTCCGTTCTCCTTTGCGATAGCACCGTTTGTAAATACTACATTGGAAACATCTCCGACTCTCTCTTTTCCAAGTGGTACAAGGAATACACCGGATGGCTCAGCGATTACTTTGGAAGGATCATTTAAATCAGTTCCGAATACATAGAGGACATAACGGAGTCCTGCTGCTGTATTTCTTACACCGTGAGCAATATTGATCCAGCATTTCTTACCTCTGATTGGCACTGCACCTGCACCGTTCTTGGACTCTGTCAGAGTATGATAGATTCTCTTGCTGATAATCTTCTCTTCATCGATCACTGCATGTTCAATATCATCACAGAGACCAAATCCGATTCCTCCGCCGCTTCCTGTTTCAATGAAACCATCCATAGGACGTGTGTAGAATGCATATTTGCCGTCTACAAATTCCGGATGAAGAACTACATTTCTCTGCTGCGGAGAATGAAGTGTTTTCAGATTATCAAGGCGTTCCCATGTCTTGAGGTCTTTTGTTCTTACGATACCTGCTTCTGCAACTGCTGCGGAAAGATCCGGATTTGTTTTATCCTTGCTCTCAGAACAGAATACACCATAAATCCATCCATCTTCATGTTTGGTCAGACGCATGTCATATACGTTTGTTTCCTCAGGGCAGGTATCCGGAAGCTGTACCGGATAATCCCAGAAATGGAATCCATCGATTCCTGTATCGCTCTCTGCTACTGCAAAGAAAGATTTACGGTCATTTCCCTCTACACGGACAACCAGATAATATTTTCCGTTCAGTTCAATAGCACCGGAGTTCATTACTGCGTTGATTCCAAGGCGTTCCTGGAAATTCGGGTTTGTCTTCGGGTTCAGGTCATATCTCCACTCAACCGGTGCAAATTCTCTTGTCAGTACCGGATACTCATAACGGTCATAAATTCCATTGTAAAAATCTGTTTTCTGATTTTTTCTTGCGATCAGTTTTTCCACTTTCGCTTTCTCAACGTAATACTGTTTATTCAGCATCTTTCATCCTCCTTATCACTTCCATACACATACGTCCGTTGTGGTACGGGCATTTCCATGGTTCCACGATTGGTTCCTCTGCAGGTGTGTGATCTTCGTTCACATACCAGAACCACTCAGAGCCTTCTCTCGGGTCAAGTATATAAGTTTTGATGTAATTCCATACATCTTCGGCAGCCTGCAGATATTCCTTCTTCTCCGGATGTTTCTGATATCCGTTCAGGAACCCAACCACTGTCTCTGCCTGTACCCACCAGACTCTCTTTGTATCATTCACACCATTCTCACACTCGTTCATCAGAGAATGATCCACATAAGCTCTGTTATAAATATTCTCTACGATCTGTGCTGTGATTGGTGCGATCTTCGCTGTATATTTTTCGTCACCCAGTACCTCAAGACCTCTGTCCATCAGCCAGGATGTCTCAATATCATGTCCATAAGAATACAGATCGATCAGACTGTTCCATGTTCTGTCAAAAAATACTTCCTGTCTGCCAAGTTCCCTGTTGTAAACTTTGTCAGCAAAAATATCCATCATAAAGCGGAGTCTGTCGCCTGTTCTCTCATCCTTTGTCACACGATAAAACTCTGTGTACGCTTCAAAAACATGGAGAAGCGTATTCATTGTTTTCTCTGCGATAACGCCGTTCTCAGAGAGCTTGTCATTCTCTTCCGGCTCAAATTTACGGTTAAATGCTTCCAGATATCCGTACTCGTCTGTACATCTGTCCTCGATCACGTTCTGAAGTTCTCTGGCGATCTCCAACGCTTCCTCATTTCCTGTTGCATCATAGTAGGAAGAAAGAGCATAGATCGCAAATGCCTGATTATATGTATGCTTGGTGGTATCTGCCGGCTTACCGTCATATGTGACAGACCAGAACACTCCGCCAAACTCTTTATCCAGACATTTCTCTTTCAGAAATCTGTAAGCATGATCTGCATCCTCTTTCAGTTTCTCCTGTCCCAGTGTCATATAGGCATTGGAAAAAAACCACAGGATCCTGCTGTTTAAGATACAGCCTTTTTCATAATCTTTCTGTACTTTCAGGTCATAACCCATATAGCCATAATAGCCACCATTTTCTTCATCCCTCAGATTCTCCCAGAAAGGGATGAGTTTCTGCGTTAATTCTTCCTCTATTTCCTTTGCAAATGTACCCATTTTCTTCCTCCTGATACAAGCAAATCCCCGACCACTGCTTATTGCTTTTCGCAACCTCTGCAGGGGACTTACTTGATTCGGTTAAACTTATTTTTATGCATTCTTTCCACAGTGCATCCTGTTACTTTTTATCACAGATTAAGTTCAGAAATTTCACTGCATTTTCCATATTCTCAGCTCCCTGCGCTATTGACAGTACAGGCGTCTGGATCTTTGTTTTAATATCACTGATCCTGCTTGCGGAAACGTCCACTCCATAAGGAAGTTCCTCACCTTTTGCGGTTGAATGATCCTCAAAAGAATCTGTATCTTTATCTGTATCTTCATCTTTATATCCGGCTGCTTTCACATACAGATCTGCATATTTTGAAGAAACACCGGGAACAGTACTGATATCCTGAAAAAAACCATAACCGGCCAGTTCTTTGTACACAGCTTCATCCGCTATAACCACATCAATCTGCTTATTATAAAGATACACTTCCAGCTTCTCAAGGCCTCCATCATCCATATAAAAGCTGTCATCGATTATTATTTTCTGATATTTTCCATCTGCCCCCAGATATTCTGTAAGCTCTTCTTTCAGTTTCTCAGTTCCTTCTGTCTGTAAGGCTTCATCAACCACAGCCACATAGAGTACTGTGTCTTCTTTTGACTTACTTATAAAATTCCATACAAACAGAACAACTGCCAGGATAATTCCTGTAAAAACCAGCAGCTTCACCAGATAGTAATCCAGAAAATACTGCATTCTCTGATGTCGGTTCATTTCTGACCATTTTTCTTTTTCTGTCTTTTCTTCTCTTTTCTGATAAAGATAAGCATCATCATCAAGTGCTGTTTTCTTCATTGCATCACCTTTCCGCCTGAAAGTCCGGAGATACTGCCGAGCATTTCCGGAAACCATTTACAGATTATTGCCATTCTCCCGGATCACATCTCTGTACCAGTATGCAGAATCCTTCAGAATTCTCTGTTGATTTCTGAAATCCACATACACAAGCCCGAAACGCTGGGCATATCCTTCTGCCCATTCAAAGTTATCCATCAGTGACCACTGGAAATATCCTCTCAGGTCAATCTCCGAAGCAGCTCTCTTCAGCTCATGAAGATAACGTGCCAGAAAATCAATCCTGTTTGGATCATGGACCTTTCCATCCAGTGAAATCACATCATGACAGGAAATTCCATTCTCAGTAATATAGATTGGTTTCTGATAGCGTTCATATAAGAACTTCGGCCCCCAGTAAAGTACTTCCGGTGTTACCGGCCAGTTGATGGCTGTTTTTGGAAAACCTGCATAGCGTTTCACATCTTCCGGTTTCCCGTCAGCACCCATGCGGACACATCTTCCATTGTAGATATTCTGTCCGTAAACATCGATGGGCTCAGAAATCAGTTTCATATCTTCTTCTGTAATCTTTGGCAGATATGGTTCATAGCGTTTCAGCCCTTCTTCCGGATAATGGCCAAGGAGAACCGGGTCTGACCACCAGGAAACATTCCATGTCCAGTTACTGTTATCCGGCTGCAAAGCAAACATTGCCTGTCTTGCTGCCTCAATATCCTCCGGCTTCTCTGTTTCCGGATAAACCATACCGCAGGTAGGTGCATAGCCAATAACAAGCGGCTGTCTGCCATACTGACGCAGCATCCGGACTGCCTGTCCATGGGCTTTCATTACATTGTGCGCCATCTCAAAGGTATCGCGTAAAGGTGATTTCAGCCCTGGAGCATGCTCCCCTCTCAGGAATCCAAGCCCAACAAAGCACTGCGGTTCATTCACTGTAAAATAATGTGTTACCCTGTCACTGAACCGTTCGGCTACAAGCTTTGCATATTCGCCAAACCACTCTACGATCTTAGGATTCATCCAGCCTCCCTGTTTGTAGATTTCATAGGGGAGTTCCCAGTGATACAGAGTAATGTACGGTTCAATCCCATTGTCCAGAAGCTCGTCGATCAGTGCATTATAAAAAGCAATTCCCTTCTCATTTACTCTTCCATATCCATCAGGAAGAACTCTTGTCCAGTCAATGGAGAAACGATAAGCCTTCAGTCCCATCTCTTTCATGATTTTTACATCTTCCGGATATCTGTGGTAATGATCACAGGCTGTTTCTCCTGTATGGTCTTCAAACACATGTCCCGGCTCTTTTGTATAGACATCCCAGATGTGTTCTCCCTTTCCTTCGCCTTTTACAGCACCTTCTATCTGATAGGAACTGGTTGCAGTTCCCCATGCAAAATCTTCCCTGAATCCCATAATCGGTTCTCCTTGTCTGTTATTTCACGCCACGATCAAAGCCATCAGGTAAAATGGCGTTGCGTCTTTATTGTTATCCGGCAGGATTTCAATTTCTACCCTATGAGTTTTGTTTTCCCCATGGTGAATGATTGGTTCCAGATACAGGCAGTCACCCCAGTCTTCATCGAAATTTGCATCAAGAAGTACCTCATTGGCTTTGTCTCCATCCAGCACAAGCTTTGCGCGCAGTGCAGGCTTATGAATGGTTTTTCTGTACTGTACCGCAATGCAGGAGCCTTCTGTCTCAAAAGTAACCTTATCTCCCGGCTTCTTTCCGATCCATCCGTTTTTGAAGTGATCCAGATGACCTGTTTTCTCTTCTGTATCTGCCCGGAATCCTGCAAGCTCCGGAGAAATTTCCCGGATTGTCAGTCGTCTGGCATTTTCATATGCATTCTTAGTCATTGGTTCCGGAAGCGTCAGCTCATCTTCCGGTTCTGCCACATGACTTCGAACCTCTTCCAGAAATGCAATGATCTTCTCTGCCACCAGTTTATGACCTTTATCATTTGGATGAAGACCGTCCGGTGTCAGTTCTTCTCTTGTATATTTTCCCTGCTGCATTTCCTGATACAGAGTATCTTTAATGCTGACATGAGGAACCTGATACCAGTTACCAACTGCATTGTGAAAATCCTGAGCAGTTTTTCCTGTGTCATAAAATACATTGTTCAGGATTACCACTGCAGGTTCTGACTTCCACTGAAGAAGTTTACGTATGACACCTTCATAGGTTTCCTGGAAAAATTCATCCGGTTCGTCATTCACACTGAAATCCACCACTACGAAATCCGGCTGATACATCAGCACATCCGTAACAGCTCTGGAAACTCCATAATGAGAAGTTGTTCCTCCGATCCCGCCATTTACATAGTGAAATTCCGTATTTGGAAAGGTTTCCTTCCACCAGGTAAACACTCTGTAGGCATATGTATTCTCATGCTCAGTGGCAAGGCTTCCCTGGGTAATAGAACCTCCCAGGAAACCAATGGTCAGTTCTTCGCCTCTCTGTGCTCTTGCCATACAGTTTTTCAGTCTTGAAAGATTTATCTTTTCCATCACTTCTCCCATCCCTTCACATTTAGTTTCTCTATATAAGCAGCCAGCTCCTGAGACATTTCCTCTGCCTCCGGGATACGCAGATGTCCGGGAGTACCCTTTCCATTTCGTGTGAAAAGACACTGGGTAATGTCTGGATGATCCAGTTCTTTCACAACTTCCCCGATCGATCTGTCCCAGGACTCATCATGGCAGAGCAGGGTTGTACAGCAGACAATTTTGGCTTCCGGATACTGTTTCTTCAGCCCTTCTATAAATGCCTTATAATGCTCTCTCCACTGCTTTGATCTCTCACTGTTGTAGTCTTCTTTCATGTAGTCGTCCGGATGATTATCATTCTGACCGATTGCCACAATTACCACCTGCGGTGTATATTTGGAGAAATCCCACTCTGTTGCATTTCCAAACAATGGATTGTAATGTATTTTATTCCAGGCTGTCTCCATTCCGATTGCTTCCGGTTCATAAAACCAACCTGTATGATCCCTCAGAGCAATTCCACCCTGAGCAACATCATGGATCTGCGCATTCAATCTTCTCGCAGTCATCCATGCATAGGAATACCAGCTGTTGGAATATTCGCCATTATGTTCCGGGTCTTCTTTTCCCGTGTAGTCCACAGCCTCAGATACCTCTCCTGCTGATACAGAATCTCCATACACTTCGATTCTTCTTTCCGGCAATGGCTCTGAATCCATGATTTCTTCTCCCTCGCCAAGCTCAAATCCCAGGAAAGTAAGTTCATGGCAGGAATCCTGTCTCTTGAAAATCATCACTTCATGTTCCGTTTTCTCGGATTCTTTTACCGGAATATCAAGCAGCACTTCTCCGTCTTTCGGAAGAAGAACGGAACTTTGCTCCCCATCCAGAAGCACTCCCAGATAATTGTTCCAATAAGCATTACGGTTCTTCACATGAACTTTCAAAACGTTTCCTGTAAATTTCATTTTTACAAATGTACACGGAAATACAAAAATCGGTTCCAGCGGATTACTCCAGTCAATTCTTCCACTGTAAATCAATTTCTTATGATCTGCTAAAATTGTCATTCTTCCTGCCCTCTGTCTTCTATAATCTCATAATCTCCCATATTACTGACCCGCCGGTAAGGCAAAACAGGGGCCTCACGCCATCACACATGGCACGACGCCCCTGTCTCATCCTGTTCTATAATTGTAGATTGATTATCTCTTTCCGATCTCAGTATCTTCTTCTGTCACAACACTATGTTCTTTAATATAGGAAACAATCTCATCAACCTTTGTAAATGCAAGACCTACATAAGTATCTGCACATCCATAATAAATAGCAATCTTTCCGCTTTCCGCATCATGGATCGTCGCACATGGGAATGTAACATTCGGAACAAATCCACGTTCTTCATACCATTCTTCCGGTGTGAGGAGGAAAGTATCGCAGCGGTATTTCACAACAGATGGATTGTCAATATCAAGGATTGCTCCACCAATGCTGTATACGTATCCATTGCAGGTTCCTGTTACACCGTGATAGAAAAGGAGCCATCCTTCAGAAGTTTCGATAGGAGCTGCACCACCACCGATTTTTACGTTCTGCCACCATTCGCTTCCTTTTCCCATTACATGGCGGTGTTTACCCCAGTATTCCATATCCGGGCTTTCGGAGATAAAGATATCACCAAATGGAGTATGTCCACTGTCACTTGGGCGGGAAAGCATCATGAATTTATCATTGATCTTTCTCGGGAAAAGAACTGCATTTCTGTTAAATGGAAGGAACGGATTTTCAATTCTTGTAAAGGTTTTGAAATCCTGTGTTTTTGCAATACCGATCGCTGCGCCATAGAAATCCTGGCACCAGATGATATAATAAGTATCTTCTACTTTTACCAGTCTTGGATCATATGCATATTTCGGCATAAAATCATTTCCGTTTTCATCCTTGAAAGGAATTTTTTCTTTGTCAAAATCCCAGTGGATGGCATCCTTGCTTCTTCCAAGATAGATATATGGAATCCCGTTTGTCTGTTCTCCACGGAACACACCGATGAATTCTCCTTCATATGGCATAACCGCACTGTTAAAAATACGTGCAACACCTTCTGATGGATTACGTCCGATAATCGGGTTTTCACTGTATCTCCATACCGGGATTTCTGATTTATCTTTTTTGTCAGCAGGTCTGTCCTGCCATGGCATATTAGGAACGTTTGGTCCGATGATCTTTACTTCGCTCATTTAAATAATCCTCCTGTTAGTTATTGTTAGTATTCATAGTAATATCAGCCTTTTACAGCACCCTGTGTCAGTCCACTGTAAATCTGCTTCTGACAGAGAATAAACACGATCAGAGCCGGAAGCATAGTGATAATGACACCTGCACAGATGTAGTTGTACTGATTTCCCAGCGGTCCTGTAAATTTAAAAAGTGAAGTAGCTACTGTAACCAGATGGTTTTTGTCCTGCAGGTAAAGGTTTGCATTATAGTATTCGTTATATACGCCAACACCTTTCAGGATCATAACTGTTATGATTGCCGGTTTCAGCAGCGGGAACAAAATTCGGAAGAATACACCAAAGTAGGTACATCCATCCATAATTGCTGATTCATCCAGTGCAATGGAAATATTTTCAAAGAACTGGATAAATATGTAAATAGATATAATATCTGTTCCGCACATCATTACAATATATCCCGGAAGGAAGTTGATCCAGCCAATGGTGTACATGATCTGATATACGGATACCTGCATGGCAATACCAGGGAGCAGGGATGCAAAAAGGAACAGATTTCTGATCAGTCCGTTTCCTTTGAATTTAAAACGGCTCAGTACATATGCAATCATAGAGCCTGTCAGGATAGAACCGGCCAGTACAAATACCAGAATGATAAAAGAGTTTCTGAAAGCAACACCCATGTTTGCCTGTTTCCATGCCTGGATAAAGTTTTCAACATATGTCCAGCTCTTGGGAAGTGTCATAACATTGGTGGAAGCATACTCTTCCGGACTTTTAAACGCTGTGATCACACACACAACCAGCGGAAGTATTGACACAAATGCACCCAGGATCAAAGTGAAATACTTTAACACAACCAGGATTCCTTTTTTTAATTTCGCTGCTGTCATCAGTGTGCGCCCCCTTTCGCTTCCATAGCCAGACGTTTCTCACGTTTTTTGACTGTTCTGATTGCCTCCTGATCACCAACTCCGAAGAAATATCTTTCAACCCATTTCTGAATAGCTGTGGCGATCATGATCAGAACCAGCAATACAATCGCCATTGCAGATGCAAGACCAACCTTCTGATTTTCATGTGCCAGTTTATTCATGATTACAAAGTAACTTCCTGTTCCAAAGTTACCGCCTGTAATAACATAAGGTGGCTCGAATACACTCAGAGAACCGGTAATGGAAAGAATCATATTTAATACAACGATTGTTTTAATGCTTGGAAGGATTACATAACGGAATTTCGCCCATCCGTTTGCGCCGTCAATCTCGGCTGCTTCATAAAGAGAAGAATCTACAGACATGATCGCACCGATGAACAGTACCATCTGCTGTCCCATATATCTCCAGATAGAAGTGGCAGCTACCGAAATATTGTTAATACGTGTATCTTTCAGCCAGTAAGGAAGATTGTCCAGCTGAAATCCACACCACTGAAGTACAGTATCAAGAACGAAGCCTCTGGTATAGAAGAATTTAAATACGAAACCTACTGCAATACCACATACCAGATATGGGAAAAACATAAATCCTTTAAATAAACCGCTGCATTTTGTTTTGAAACTCAGAATAGTTGCAAAATAAAGGGCAAGTCCTAACTGGATAAAAGAGGCAAATATGTAGTAAATACTGATCTTCAGAGCCCGGAAACAGTCATCTCTGGTAAACACATCTATATAATTTTTCCAGCCTACAAATTTACGTGCTCCAATATATTTCATATCATAAAAACTGAACTGTACCATTTTTCCAAATGGAATATAGGTAAATACAATAAGCAGGAGCAGTGGTACCAGCATAAATGTAAAAATACAGAGATTACGGTTTACTTTTCCTGATTGTATCCAGCGAACAAATCCATTCTTCTGTTTCATGAATTTCTCTCCTTTCTCCCAAAGAAAGGGCAGGGATCTTTCACCCTGCCTTTTGTAATGTTTCCAAAACCTCCCGCAAAGGATTACAGGTCATTTATTGTTACTGTTCACTGCGTTCTCAGTAACACGCTTCGCGATGCACAGAATTTATGCTATTCGCATAAATTCGCGCGGCATGTCTCGGGTTTTCTGTGACCTTCGCTCACAAAAAACACCTCGCGGGATACTATCTGTGAACAGTAACCATTTATTCAAATGTAATTCCGTTATTTTCCTGTGCGGATGTCCATTTTTCATTCCATTCCTGTACCAGATCATCCATTGTCTTGTCTCCTGTAACTGCAGACTCTACAACTTCAGTAGGAACAGCACCGGATACATTAATACCAAGTTCAGAGTCATTGTTGATATCATTCCATAAGTTCTCTTCCCCTTCCGGAGCAGGATTGTTAACAACAAGCTCTACACCTTCCATATCCTTTAAAGCTTCAGGATATTCACTGCCTGTTACAATAGAAAGGCCACCTTCACTCTGAGAATATCCAGATTCTTCTACCAGCCATTTTATATAACACATTGCTGCGATCTGCTGATCTTCAGAGCTGTTGCAGTTAATTCCGTAACAGTAGTCAGGGCCTGCTGCTGCATACTGTTTGCCATCTACTGTAATCGGGAATGTCATATATCCGATATCATCTGCATGATCACCTGCCTGCTGCATCTGTGTTACAGACCAGGAACCAAGTGCCATACATCCGATCTGACCATTGTTAAGCATACCTTTGCTTCCTTCCCAGTCAGTTGTTGTCGGGTCATCCTCTGTAAGGCCTCTGCTTACAGCTTCATAAAGTGTATTGTAAACAGCATATGGGCCAGTTCCGTCTCCTCTGTCAGAGAATGGATCTTTTCCTTTACAGAGTACGTTGTTTACGAAATCCGGATCACCTGTTGCACCGCCGTCAATGTAGGAATCCCATGCTGTCATAGTCCAGCCTGCTGCAAAGTTTGTATACATTGGGATCGCATCTGTATTATCTTTGATTTTCTGAAGATCATCAAGGAACTCATCAGGTGTTTTGGGAAGTTCTGTAATTCCTGCTTCTTTAAACACTGCCTTGTTGTAAACAATTCCCTGTACATTAGCCATAGACGGAAGACCATAAACCTGATCACCGAATGCATAATTGTTCAGCATGTTACTTTCATAGATCTTTGAAAGGGAATCTTTATCTCCGAAACTTACAAAATAATTTTCCAGTTCATCTTTATCTACTGTAGTAGGAACCATACAGATGTCTCCCCAGTCTCCTGTTGAAAGACGCATGGTAACATCATTTGCATAATCTGTGATTCCTTCATATTCAATATTTACATTCGGATACAGCTTCTGGAACTCTTCCACATATCCTTTGAATACAGTATCCACAACATCTGTCTTGTGGGTAAGGAATTTCAGGTCAGCTTTGATATCTGTGTAATCTTTTCCAAGTTCGATCTGGTCAATTGTTACCTTCTCATCCTCTTTTGCATAAACCGGAACAGATAAAACCATTGTTGCAGCTACTGTTGTTGCGACAGCTTTTTTTAACATTCTTGTTTTCATGTTTTCTCTCCTTTCGATTTTGAGCTTGCAGACTCTCGGGTATTCTGCGAAACTCCTTGTTAACTTCGCCTTACGTTTAAGTTGATTTAATCTTACCATAATTAGCTTAAATATCAAGCACAAAATACTTAAATAATTAATTTTGTTAATACCATGAAATATTTAAGTTCCGTTTTTGTATATTTTCACAACAAAAAACTCGCAGGCAAACCAATTTTCTTGATTTTCCTGCGAGTTGCAATTATTAACGCTTAATCTTTAATAGATTATTTTTTATGTTTTATATTCCTATATTTAATTTTTCATTTAGTTTTTTCAACTTTCTCTACAGCTTTTTCGTACACTTTCCTTTTCTACAATCTTTCCCGAAACAATACTCAAGCCTCGTCCTGAATCCGGGTTCTTAATCTGTTTCAGTGCCTTTTCCAGTGCTACTTTTACCATTACCTGAATATTTACCTCGTAGCTGGTGATATTTTTATCCGTAAAGCCAGGATACAGATAATTATCGAAACCGACTACAGAAATATCCTCCGGTACACGATACCCTTGTTTCTCCAGTTCCTGGATCAGCATTCCGGCAGCAAGGTCACAATTGCATACAAACGCTTCCGGCATATGCTGTGGCAGCTTAATATTCATAGAACCTTTTTCATCACGGTCTTCGATCAGCCATTCCTCCGGAAGAACCAGCCCATGTTCTAACTGCGCTTTATAAAAACCACAGTAACGATCCATAATACTGCTGGTTGCATGAATAGAACCAACATACGCCATCTTCGTAAATCCCTGTTCAAACAGATATCCTGTCATCAGATACATTCCATAGAAATTATCTGCAATAACTGCATCTTTAGCCAGCTCTTTGTCATAGAAATCCAGAAATATTACCGGCACATCAGTATGTTTCTTCATAAAATGAACATATTCCCTGCTGATTTCTCCCATCACGATCAGAGCATCCACGGTATGTTCTTCCTGAATTCTCGGAAGGATAAAATTCTCCTCCATATCCTGTTTCAGGATTTCCACTGCAGCCATGCAATTCTTATCAGTAGCAACCAAAGCAAGCTCCTGATACATTTTCCAGTAAAAAGTAGTATATGCAGCCAGATATTTTTCAGAAATAATGACACCGATATTGCGCAGACCACCTTTGTTGCGTTCACGCTTGGCTGCTGCAGTCATCTGATGATATCCCAGCTCATCTGCCACCTTTTGGATTTTCTCCCTCATCTCATCACTGACGCCCTTATTACCGGCCAGAGCATTGTGGACAGTTACTGTACTGACTCCTACCTTTGCAGCAATATCTGCCATCCTTACTTTTCCCATTACATTATATGTCCTTTCTTGTTTCTGTTTACTGTTTCTCATACTGCACAGTTAAGTAAAATGTTCTGCAACGGGAAAACATTTGCACTCATGACTTTCTCGTCCCCAACACGGTCAAACTTCAAACAGTATTTTCCAGTTCTTACTCGTTTACTTTCACAAAATGATACAGCTTACTCCTGAAATCTCCCCAGAATCCCTTTACAAGGAATCCACACTTCATCAGCATTTCACCTGTATATTTCTCCTCTGTCCCTTCCAGTGCATAAACAGCTTCCGGGTCAAATCCCTGCAGGAAGATTTTTCTGCTGTGGGCATTGGGTGCGCCAAGTACATGCACATAGGTTACCAGAACTTCGCTCTTATCTTTGGCAGCTACTGCCCAGCAGTCATACAGATGATTTTCTCTGTAGGAAGCGATTCTGTAGTAGTCACCCTCACGTACCAGTTCATGATATTTGTGGTACATCTTTGTCTGCTCCGGGATCATCTTTCTGTCTTCTTCCGGAATCTTTGTCACATCCAGCTCGTATCCAAAGGTACCTGCCAGCGCCACATGTCCTCTTGTCTCGAAGGGCGTCACCCTGCCAACTGTATGGTTCGGGCAGTCGCTGACGTGAGCACCCATGGTGGACAGCGGATAAATCAGGGAAGTTCCTTCCTGAATCATCAGACGTTCGATTGCATCTGTGTCATCAGAACACCAGATCTGTGGACTATAGTATAACATACCCGGGTCGAAACGCGCACCTCCTCCGGAACAGTTTTCCAGAAGAAGATCAGGAAATTCTGTAACCAGTCTCTCCTGCAGTGCATAAACACCCAGAACATAACGATGGAAAAGTTCCTGCTGTTCTTCCGCTCCCAGATAAGTGCTTCCCAGGTCACTTAACTGACGGTTCATGTCCCATTTCACATAAACAATATTTGCACTTCTTAAAATAGAAGCCACGCTCTCATATACATAATCCAGCACTTCCGGTCTGGAAAGATCAAGGACGTACTGCTGTCTGCTCTGTGTTGCTTCTCTTCCCTGAATCTGGATTGCCCATTCCGGATGCGCTCTGTAAAGATCAGAGTTCGGAGAGATCATCTCCGGCTCAAACCAGATCCCAAACTCAAGGCCGATCTTGTTTACTTCATCTACCAGATGTTTCAGTCCGCCTGTAATCTTGTCTGTGTTAACTTTCCAGTCGCCAAGAGAACAGTTATCGCTGTTTCTCACGCCAAACCAGCCGTCATCCATAACCAGCATCTCAATGCCACAGGACTTCGCTTCTCTTGCGATATCTAACAGCTTATCAGTGTTGAAATCAAAGTAGGTGGCTTCCCAGTTGTTGATCAGGATCGGTCTCTTCTTATGAAGATATTTGCTTCTGATTATATGGTTTCTGTAGAAATCATGATAGCTTCTGGTCATTTCTCCCAGACCTTCATGGGAATAAGTCATAACAACTTCCGGTGCCTGGAATTCTTCTCCTGCTTTCAGGATCCAGCCGAATTCTTCTTTGTTGATACCCATAACTGTACGGACAGAATCAAACTGATTTAACTCTGCCTGTCCGATAAAGTTTCCGGAATATACGAAATGCATTCCGTAAACTTTGCCCTGCTGCTGAGTGGTTCCCGGTGTTACCAGAGCTAAGAACGGATGCTCCTGATGACTGGATTCTCCCTTTGTGGAAGATACCATCTGTTTTCCGTAACGGAGCGGTCCCTGCTGAATATGACGCTCTCTTGCCCAGGAACCATGAAGAGTCAGCATTTCAAAATTCTCGTTGTCCATATCCAGACATGCACTGTAGATTTTTTCGATTTTAAGCTTCTGGCTTCCTTTATTAACTAATTTCACGCTTCTGGTAATCACATTTTCTTTTTCAAATACAGAATAGCTTAATACCACCTGCAATCCCAGGATCTCATCTTCGCAGAGGATATCCAGAGTCTGTACTTCTTCCTCTGTACCGAAAGATGCCGGGAGTCCTTTGAGGGCTTTCTTTCCATTATAGATTTCATGGGAAACATAGTGGATCTCGCATCCCATCTGTCCTGCTTCATTGCGCACGTTTAAGCAGCTCTCACGATAATCTCCAATGCCGCCTGTCGGATATTCCATCGGAAAACTGTCCAGGAAAGAGGATTTCTCTCTCTTGTTTACAGATGGTGTGTACGGCGGTTCCTCCATACGCAGCATGTAATTTTCTGCAGCTTTATATAACCGATCTCCGTAATAAATATGTCCCAGATATCCTTCCGGAGTTAATCCCATTAAGTAAGTACTTGTTTCCGTATCCAGACGGAAGATTTTCTTGTCTTCATTAAACTGAACAGCCATGTCTGCTCCTTTCTTTCTGTTGTGCGGCTGCTGTGAACAGCAATTCCGCAAGGATTCTGTCTGTGGTTTCTGTCTTTATTTTCCCTTTCAGTATACTTAACTATTAATTTACAGTCAACTTAATTTTTTAAGTTCTACAAACCCACCAAAAAAGGAGTGGAAAAACTGACAAAAGAAACAAAAAATCATCTTATGACGTGATCATAATATCGTTTTCGCTCCAGTCTACAGAAATTTCTTCATCATTCAGATAAATTTTATAATTCTCCGGCTTTTCTTTTCCAAGATACCCCTCATAACTTATCTGTTCGCCCTTTTTATCGACCCATTCTTTTTGTACAAAAGTTGTATTCTCTGTATCTGTTATCTGAAAATCTTTTCCATTATTTGTTCCGTAAGACGCTGTAATATAAAATTCTCCGGTTACCGTACATTCCTTTACTGCAATGCTGGTATCTCTTTCGAAGTCCGCTCTTGTATAAATATATTTTACTTCAGAATATGTTGCACATTTCCATCCATTTTCCGTTTTATAAATTATTTTACTATTGGATTCTCCGTTTTGCAGATATGAGATATCAATTGAATCTTCCCCATATATTTCGTCTATTTTGTTTTTATCAATTCCATAATATTTTGCTGCCTGTTCTGCTGTTGCAAAACTTAAATATGCATTTTCAACCTCCCAGAACTGTATTGCGAACCCAAATGCAATGCATATTATGGCCCATACTGCAATCCACTTTAGCGCAATTTTTTTCATTTTTCGCTTCATAACTGCCAGTCCCAGGCAAAAAACAATAATATAAACAAACATACGCACATTATAATATGTAATTCCTGTCTGAATTTCGCCCGCTCCCGGATGAGTCCGACAATAATTTGCTCTTGTTACCATAACGTACAATACAAATATAAAGATAAATATAAGTGCTGTTTTTCGTGGTATTTTTTCTTTATGTTTTAGTTTTCTGTATATTGGTATACCATTAAAAATCAGCAGAATAAACAGCAGCCATTCCGCTGCATTCATTATCTGAACCCACATAAATCATTCTTCTCCTGTAAGTCTCTTAATGTTTTTAATTTTCATCCAGAACTCTATTCCAGCTATTTCTGTTACCACTGTTTTCGTTATTCGCGAAACGCTGTATCCGTACTCTTTTACCCTTTATATCTCAGGTATTTTTTTCCCTCTTCTACCTCAACGCCCCACTCAGAAAGCTTCTCAAGTGCATCTTCCAGTGGATCCAGTTCAGAGGTTTTTCCAAACCATTTTCTCACAGTATTTAATATCTTTATATCCATTTTTTCATAAGCAATACAAAAACAGTCCAGTCTGGGACTGCCTATATAAATCGAATAAATTTCATAACTGGAATATACTTTTCCTTCTCTCCCTTTCTTTTTCTCCGAAAAAACAATTCCATCTAACATGCGTATCATATATTTTTCATCCGATTTCCAGCAATCCCTGCGTATTATCTCAAGCTCACTCCATTTGTACGTTTTTTGTCTAAACAATGCAGTGATCGTACATCCATCTTTTGTTATAGTAACTACCTTAAGCATTAATGTTGCTATCAGTATTATCATTATAAGAATAAATATCCCCAGAAAAATTCCAGCTCTATTGTTCTCACATAACCCCAGCCACCAAAATACAGCATCTCCTATCAAAAACACAACTATCAACGGCATTACCGGACTTATCTGTTTTATCTTCATTTTACTTTTCCTTTCCCGGAATCATTGCAATTTTTTCCCACTGATAAGTTCCATTGTCAACTGTCATTACTGCCATAGTGATTTCCTGGTCGAAACGTCTGGGTCCGCAGCTTCCCGGGTTTAGCCATAGACGATTGTCTATCATTTTTTCAAAGTATTTATGGGTATGTCCAAAGATTACTACCTGTGTATCTTTCAAATCCCAGTCTACGTCTTTCTTATTATGAGTCATGAAAAATTTCACACCTTCTATTGTGAAGTGTAAAGTCTTTGCAATTCCTTCCGCCCAGTCTTTATCGTTATTCCCGCGGACTACGTAGATGGAACCCATCATACGAAGTGTATCCAGGATTTCTGGTTTGTTTACGTCACCTGCGTGGATAATGCAGTCGCAGGTTTTTAAAATTTCCAGAATTTCCGGTCTGAGCAGCCCGTGGGTGTCTGAAATAATTCCTATTTTCTTCATATGTCATTTCCTCGCTAATCATTCTCTGCGAACAGATTTGGGGTTAATTTTCACAAAACAGTTCAATCTTTCCATATTCTCCATCATACCCCGGGATTCTTTTCACATTTCCAGTTCTTACATTCTCAATCCCTTCGGCGATCCGCTCTCCTGCACAGGATTTGATATCTTCTGCCGGTACGTTTCTCAGGATGTCGAATTCTGTTCCCAGGTTCTGCAGCATCTGTTCAAAGCATCCCTGAACTTTCTTGCTCGCAGTGGAATATCCCATACATACAGAGATTACTTCCGGCAAAGGTACAAGGCTTTCATATTTCTTGCCGTCTTCCTTCACAAAACCTTCCTCTCTGTCCGCAAGCTGTTCTACTCTGTGGTCTACCCCCATCGTCAGCTTCTTTCCACAGACAGGGCAAATTCCCCCAATATTTTCTGCTTGCACCGGACTTAATGACACTCCGCATTTTCTATGTCCATCAAAGTGGTATTTCCCTTCTTCAGGGAAAAATTCTACCGTGCCTTCTAATCCTACACCAGTCTGAATTGCCTGATAAAGTCCTTCATAAGAACAGTCAATATCCAGCAGATTTGCCTCGCGTCCCAGCTTAGATGGAGAATGTGCATCTGAATTAGATACAAGCTGATAGCGGTCCAGTCCGGAAATTCTCCAGTTCATAGCAGGATCAGAAGAAAGTCCTGTTTCAAGTGCATGTACATATGGTGTCAGTTCTTCAAAGCATTCTTCTACAGAATCAAATCCTGATTTTGCGCCCAGTACGGAGAAATGCGGTGTCCAGATATGTGCAGGGATTAAAATTCCTTCCGGGCAGACATCCAGCATTATTTCCAGAAGATCATGACTGTCCAGTCCCAGGATCGGACGTCCGTCCGAATGAATATTTCCAATTTTCTCCAGACGCTGTGCCATAGCATCTGCAGCCTCCAGACCCGGAAGCAAAATTACGTTGTGTACCTTTCTGGTCTTCCCGTTCTTCTTATAAATAGAACTGATCTCTCCAGAAACAACGAAATGTGCCCCCTCACCTGAGAACTTTCGGCTTTCTTCTTTCACATATTCATCTTTGAGTCGATACAGTCCGTTTCCTTCCGAAGCAAGTCTTTCTCTCAGTTCTTCCCGCCATACCGGATGTGTGAAATCCCCTGTCCCTATCAGGGAAATTCCTTTCTTTCTCGCCCAGAAATCCAGATTCTCCGGCGTACCTTCTTTGCTTGTTGCCATGGAAAATCTGGAATGAATGTGCAGATCACCTATCATCTTCATTAGCATTTCTCCCCTTCTTCATCGTCAAGTGGATATTCTCTATTCGCTTTATTATTACATATAACCCAATAACAGCTTTATAAACTAATTTTAATTATAATTTCCATCCATTCTCTTTCAACCATAATTTGTGCATCTCATAGTCAGGCATCACTTTTCCGACTTCGTCCCAGAATGCCTTCGAATGGTTCATTTCTTTCAGATGACATAGTTCATGAACCACCACATAATCCAGAACTTCCGGCGGTGCCAGTATCAGTTTCCAGTTGAAGTTCAGATTCTTCTCACTGCTACAGCTTCCCCATCTTGTTTTCTGCTCTTTAATGGTGATATTTCGATAGGAAACACCCATCAATCTGGCAAAATAGATCACTCTTTTTGTGATCGTTTCTTTTGCTTTTCGTATATATACATTTCTCTTTGCCTCACTGAGATCTGCACTTACCGGCTTCTGCTCCCGATATTCTTTTGTCCGTTCCAGGCATTCCAGAACCCAGTCCTGTTTCTGATTTACAAATCTCTTAATTCGCGGCAGACCGGTTCGAAGCGGTGCACGGACAATTACATTTCCGTCCCTGCGCACTTCCAGAGTCATAGTCTTTCTGGCGCTTCTTATCACCTGATATTCAAATCCGCCGCAGGTAAATTTTTCCTGATTTTTTTCTTTTTTATCCATATCCGCAAAATCGTTCTCGTCTTTTTATTTATAGCATCCACAGTATAGGTTTTCGCCAGCACCTGATCACTTTTTATTCCGAATCCTCTCATCCATATATTTTTCCATTTCTGCTACCAGAATATCCATCTTTTCCTGGGTTTCCGGCAATGCATAAGGAACTCTGTCTGCAATCTTTTTCACATAATCATGTTCGCGCATAATCTCATACGTTTCCAGGAAATTAATATCATAATACTGTGCAATATAGGAAACCCAATAATCCACCTTCGAAACCCGGTCAGAAGACAATACAGATTCTTTTGACCTGCAGGATTCCCATACTTTCGGAGCGATCACGCCCTCTCCCGCACCTTTCTCATCTACTCCCAGAAGTGTTTCCATCGATTCTTCCAGCTTCACACGGCAGTTATCCAGCTTGTCCGCATCACGGATCAGCTTCGCATGAAGTAATGTTCTCTCATCTGTAATTCCTTCCAGTTTAAAATCACTATGTTTCTTAATCGCTGTACAGATCAGCTCATCAAATCTGTCATCTTTCACAAATCTACGGATCATTTTCTCTGGTCCAAACAAAAGCTGTGCACCATATGCCGCATGCTCCATAGTTCCCGGTTCAAAGCTGTCAAATCGCTTAATCTGTTCAAATCTTCCAATATCATGCAGTAAACCAATCACCTTCGCAAGCTGCACATCCTCCTCGGCCAGGCCCATTCTTCTGCTGATCGCTTCTGCATCATCCACTACGCCATAAGTGTGCACAATCTTCAGGTGGATTTTATCATCTTCACGGTCATATTCATCCAGATATGCTTCAAAAGCAGCTTTCGCTGCGTCGAAATCCTTTGTTAAATCTAAACTTTCCATCTATCTTCAGAATCCTTTCTTTACGTCTTTTTCTGGTATTTAGTATAACATACTTTTTCGTCAACAAAGCATTATGATTTTTATGCCACAACCAGTCAAGCGGCTATTCGCAATCCGCTTCGCTACTTGCTTGATTTGGTTAAATACAAAAAACAGGAATGTGTCGTCTGTAACACATTCCTGTAATATTTTATTACATATTCACTTGAGATATATAACTGTAAATGTTATACTTGTTCTATAATTGAAAAGAAGCCGGATGCAAAGTTTCGTCTTACGCCCTCCAGTCTTACGAAAGGAGGGTGATGCCCATGAACACAATGGAAGTTCTTACTTTATTGCTAGTACATCGTTTCGTAAATAACTATACCAATCGCGCAGGATGCGGATTCGAGTGTGC
>OLNF01000741.1_pt1 | contig 29180 bp, 28 predicted proteins | sample 1673061 | NCBI WGS metagenome assembly OLNF01 (sample SAMEA3136751, study PRJEB25190) | human gut metagenome
GCAGGAGGTGGCCGCGCAGGGCCGCCCGGCCCCGCACATTGTGTTCCTGACGGCGGGCGGCCAGCGCTACACCGAGGAGCACGCCCGGCGGCTGGCCCAGTACGACAACCTCACCCTGGTCTGCGGCCACTATGAGGGCATCGACGAGCGGGTCATCGACGCCTTTGCGGATGAGGAGATCTCCATCGGGGACTATATCCTCACCGGCGGCGAGCTGGCCAGCCTTGTGGTGGCGGACAGCGTGCTGCGCCTGAAGCCCGGCGTTCTGGCTGAGCAGAAGGGCTACGAGGAAGAGAGCTACTGGGACGGTCTGCTGGAATACCCCCAGTACACCCGCCCCGAAGTGTGGGAGGGTCGCGCCGTGCCGCAGGTGCTGCTGGGCGGCGACCACCAGAAGATCGACACCTGGCGCGGGCAGCAGAGCCGGGAGCGTACCCGTCTGCGCCGGCCGGAGCTGTACGAGCAATGGTGCGAGACCCACCCCATCACCCAGCTGCCCAAGTGGAAGCGGGGCGAGAACATGCGGCTGGTGAAAACCGAGGAGCAGTTTGCTGCCGCTGCCCGGCTGTTTGCCGAGGGGCGGCGCACTGTCTGCGAGGGCTGCTGGACGGAAGAAGCTCTGGCGGAGTGGACCCCGGAGTTCTTCTATGCGCAGCTCAAAGAAGAAAAACAGCAGGGTTGGGCGGTCTACCTGCACTGCACCAAGGACGTGCCGGACGGCATGGTGGCCGTGAGCCACAAGACCGGGCAGGTCGAGCACCTGTTCATCACGGCAGACGCCCGGGGCAAAGGGCTGGGGCAGAAACTGCTGGATTTTGCCCGCAAAAAGCTGCCGGAGCACGCGCACCCGGTGCTGACGGTACTGGACAAAAACACCCGGGCCATTGCCCTCTACCGCCGCATGGGCTGGAAGGTGTGCGGCGTGGCCGAGGTGTTCGACCCTGCAAAGGACGGCTCTGTCACCGCCCGCGCCGAGCTGCTGGAAATGCGCTACGATGGCCCGGCAGAAGCCTGAACCCGACGGTGAAGCAGGCCGGGAACCGTTCCTGCCGAAGGGGGCTGCAAGGTGTCACAAACGCACAAAACCGGGCGAGAATGCGCGCCGCGGTCGAAAAAATGTTGAAAACTTTTGTGTTACCCCTATAACCTTTCGGGAATAATTTTATTATCTTTGTATAAATAATGAAAAATGGCCCCCTTCTGATTGGAGAAACCGCCAAAAATGCGCCGGGGGTCTGTACAACGGTTTCGACTTGCGCTAAAATGAGTGTAACGCAACAGGCACTATAGCTTTGAGCTACCAAAACGATATTAGATAGGAGCGCTTTACTATGTACGTGAAAGAAGTTACGGTTGAAAATCAGGTCGGTCTGCACGCTCGTCCGGCAACCTTCTTCATCCAGAAGGCTAACGAGTTCAAGTCTTCCATCTGGGTCGAGAAGGAAGAGCGCCGCGTGAACGCAAAGAGCCTGCTGGGCGTTCTGTCTCTGGGTATCGTGGGCGGCACCACCATCCGCATCATCGCAGACGGTGCTGACGAGCAGGCTGCCGTGGACGGCCTGATCAAGCTGGTGGAGTCCGGCTTCGCAGAGTAAGTCTGAAAGATCATGTAACCAAAGAGCGGCGGGGGTTCCCTGCCGCTTTTTTCGTGTTGGGAGGGATCGCAGCAAATGACCAAGGCAGAGCTGTACCAGAAGGCCTGTATGCTGCCGCTGCTGCCCGGGGTGTATATCATCCGGGACAAAAGCGACACCATCATCTATATCGGCAAGGCCAAGCGCCTGCGCATCCGGGTGAGCCAGTATTTCCGGGAGGGCGTGCCCCACGACAACAAGGTGAGCCAGATGATCGCCCACGCCTATGCCTTTGACGTCATCGTCTGCCAGAGCGAATTCGAGGCGCTGGTGCTGGAAGCCAGCCAGATCAAGGCCCATACCCCCAAGTACAACATCCTGCTCAAGGATGACAAGGGCTACAGCTATATCCGCGTCACCCGGGAGGACTGGCCGCGCCTTTCCTTCACCCTGCAAAAGGAGGAGGACGGGGCAGAGTATATCGGCCCCTACACCTCCAGCTTTGCGGCACGGCAGATGGCAGAGACCGCCATGGATGCCTTCCGCCTGCCCCGGTGCAATAAGCGTTTCCCGCAGGATATCGGCAAGGGCCGCCCCTGCCTGAACGCCCACATTGGCAAGTGCATGGCGGTGTGCAGCGGCAAGATCAGCTGCGAGAACTACAATCAGGCCGTGAAAAGCGCAGTGCACCTGATCCGTTACGGCAAAAAGGATATCCTGAAAACTCTCAACGAGCGGATGCGGGAGGCCTCCGACCGGCTGGAGTTCGAGACGGCGGCCCTCATCCGGGACCAGATCAACGCCATCACCAAGGTCAGTGCCGGGCAGAAGGTGGTCGTGGATCCGGAGGTGGAAATGGATGTGGTGGCTCTGGCTGGCACCCCCGGCAGCGTATGCGCGGCGGTGCTGCGCTTCCGCGAAGGGCGGCTCACCGACAAGCGGGAGTTCCTGTTCCATGACACCTCCGACATCGACGCGGTGCGGGAGGAGTTTCTGCCCCGGTACTATCTGGACGATGAGCAGATCCCCAAGATCATCGCGGTGGATGCGCTGCCGCCGGACGTGGATGCCTTGCAGCAGGCGCTGAACCAGAAGCGCGGCAGCGAGGTGCAGCTGTATGTGCCCCAGCGCGGCGACAAGGCCCGTCTGGTGGAGATGGCGCACACCAACGCGGTGGAGAGGCTGGCCCGGGAGAGTGGCCGCTACGCCCGGGAGGAAAAACTGCTGGACGAGCTGGCCCAGGTGCTGGGGCTGGCAAAGCCGCCCCGCGCCATTGAAAGCTACGATATCTCCAACTGGGGCGATGGCACCAGCGTCTGCGGCATGGTCACCTTCAAGGACGGCAAGCCTTTCAAGGCGGGCTACCGCAAGTTCAAGATGAAAACTGTGGCGGGCACCGACGACTACGCCTCGCTGGCAGAGACCGTCTCCCGCCGGGCGGCAGAGTACGAAAAATACGCCGCACAGGCGCAAAACGGTCAGCCCGGCGGCAACTGGTTCGGGCAGAAGCCGGATCTTTTGCTGATGGACGGCGGCAGGGGACAGGTGAGCGCCGCCAAAGAGGCACTAGCAGGCACCGCCCTTGCCGATGTGCCGTTGTACGGCATGGTAAAGGATGACCACCACCGCACCCGCGCCATGGTGGACAGCGAGGGCCGGGAGATCGCTATCAACATGAACCGGGGCACCTTTACCTTCATCACCGCCATCCAGGACGAGACCCACCGGTTCGCCAACGCCTACCGCAAGCAGCAGATGAAGCAGAAAAGCTACTCCTCCACCCTGACCGAGGTGCCGGGAGTGGGGCCCAAGCTCTCCAAGGCCCTGCTGGCCCAGTTCAAGAGCGTGGGGGCCGTGAAGGAGGCCACCCCCGACCAGCTGGAAAACACCCCCGGCGTGGGCAAGCAGCTGGCCCAGACCATCTACGACTATTTTCATCAGGAATAAGCACAAAACCGCCCCTCTTCTCTGGTGCAAAGCCATGGAAGAGGGGCGCTTTTTGTTATGCGGGGCGTTATTCCTCAACGTTCAGATCAATCAGCCCTTTGGCGTAAAGATTCAGGGTCCCGTTGGAACCGGTAGAGGTATAGCGTTTATCGTATGTTTTTGTGCCGATGCGTATAACGTTATCCGTGCGGGCATCGGTCGTGTAGTCGGCGGGGTCTCCATCCAGATGCAGACGGATGCAGCGGGTCGCAGCGATACTGGCGTATTCCGCAATGGAAAGGTGATCGATCATACATTCGCCAGCAGGAAGTTCGACCAGCATGTCGCGGGTCACGGTCAGGTTTTCGGCACGCAGACTGCCATTGTTCAGCGCAACAGTCAGCGTTTTCAGCTGCATGGGCGCAAGGCGGACATCGCCGGTCTCCAAGCTGATGATCAGCCGGGTGAGGGCGTCTGCCGGGATGGTGACGGTGAGCATGGCTTCGGGGGCATCCTCGGCTACCTGCCAGTTTTCTGGCATTTCAAAGGTCAGGGTAGTACGGCCATCCCCGCCGGTGGTGCGCAGAACGGGCGAATGCGGGAAGTTGTCGAACTGGAAGGTGGCGTATTTGTCCGAGGTGAGGGACGGATCGGTGACAAAGGTCACAGAGCCGTAGTTCAGGCTGAGCTTCAACTCCTGATCCAGCTTTTCCAGCGGGATTTGCAGGGTGCTTTCCCCAAGGTCATCGGCGGGAATGGTGAGGGGCACGGTATCGGCCGGGACAGCAAGGTGGGTGCCGTTGCTCTCCTCCGGGACAGAGCTACTGTCTACTGCCGGGGACGCAGGCTCGACCGGCTCCACAGGGGTGGCTTTGGAGTGCTGGAAGAAAAAGCAGGCCAGCACCAGCACCGCCAGCCCACCGCCCAGCACCATGCGCCAGCGGAAACGCGGGGCAGGGGATGCCGGGGCGGCAGAGGCGCCTTGCGGGCTTTGCTCGTCCAGAATCTTGCGGGCGACCTCCTCCGGGCTGCCCAGCTCCGCAATGGCGCGGACTTCGTTTTCCGGCCCGGCGGCATCCAGATAATCCTCGTAGTAGCTCAAAGCGTCCTTGCGCTCGGCCTCCGGCAGGGGGGCTAAAAGCTGCTCCAGCGCAGCAAGAAATGCAGTACGGGTCATAGATCATTCCACCTCTCTGAAAAATGTGTCAATGGAAGAACGGTAGCGGCTCCACTCCTGGGCATAGGCGGCAAGCTGCTGCCGCCCGGCAGCGGTGATCTGGTAATAGCGGCGGTTGCGGCCATTGAAGGGCGCATCATAGACCGTGAGCAGTTGGTCCTTCTGCAGCCGGCGCAGCACCGGGTACAGGGTGGATTCGCTTAGTTCCAGCGTGTGGGTGACCTGTTGGGTGATCTTGTAGCCGTAGGTACCTTCCGGCTCCTGCGCCACCACGGACAGCACAATGGCATCCAGCAGCGCGGCACTGATGGGAAAACTCATGTGGGGACAACCTCCTTTCGATGTGACCTGTTTCTATAATATTATATAGCATATAATATTGCACAAGTCAATAGAGGAGCACAAAAAAATATGGCAGGCAACAAAAAAGCTCCCCCTTTCAGGGGAGCTGGATGGAAACGAAGGGAGCAGACGGAGAGGGCTGAGCTTCTTAGTCCTCCGAAGAAATATCCTGCCCAAAGTATTTTTCGCCCAGAGCTTTCAGGGTGCCGTCGGCGCGCAGCTCCTCAATGGCAGTGTTGATGGCTTCCAGCAGGGAAGCGCTGTCGTCGCCCTTGCGCACCGGGATGGCCACATGAGAAGCGTCCTCGGTCTGGGCCACCAGCTTGAAGTCGGCGTCCGGATGCACATTCAGGTAGTCGTAGAAGGACACATCGGCGTTCAGGGTGGCGTCGATGCGGCCGGCGGTCAGCAGCTGGATGGTCTCTTCCAGCGTGTCGATGCCCTGCACGGTGGCACCATAGCTCTCGGCCAGCTCCATGTAGGTGGAAGCCAGGCTGTTGGCAGTGGTCTTGCCCTTCAGGTCCTCGAAGGTCTTGATTTCGTCGTTGTCCTTGCGGACGGCCAGAGCGGTGTGGATGTAACCGTAGGGGGTGGTGAAATCATAAGTCAGGGCGCGCTCGTCGGTGACCTCCACGCCGTTGCAGACCATGTCAAAGCGTCCAGCGTCCAGACCGGCGAACAGGCTGTCCCAATCGCTCTCCACATACTCCGGCTCCACGCCCAGCTTTTCGGCGATGGCGCGGGAGACCTCCACATCATAGCCCACCAGAGTGTCGCTCTCGTCATGGTAGCTCCAGGGCTGCCATGCGCCCTCCAGTGCCACGATCAGCTTGCCACTGGCCTGAATGGCAGCCAGCTGGTCAGCAGCGGAACCGGCAGCAGAGGATGCACCGGAGCCTGCGGCGGTGGAGGTGCTGCTGTTGGAGCAGCCGGACAGGGTCAGAACGCCAGCGGCGGCCATGACACTCATCATCGAAATAAAAGTTCTGCGCTTCATAGTTAAGATCCTTTCATAGAAAAAGCTGTATCAAAAGGACGGCGGGGAGTTTCCTAAGCAAATGTTCCGCTGGGGTGGGACCCTGTTGCCGAAGGCAATAGGGCGGGCGATGGAATGGCCCGAAGCATTTGCGTGGAAAGCTCCCCGTCGGCCATCCCTTATGCTGTGTGCTCGATCTTCCGCAGGAACTCCCGGGTCCGCTCCTCGCGGGGGTGGGCAAAGAATTCGTGGGAAGGGGCCTGCTCCACCACCACGCCGTTCTCCATGAATACCGTCTTGGAGGAGACGTTGCGGGCAAAGCCCATCTCGTGGGTGACCACCAGCATGGTCATGCCCTCCTCGGCCAGATTTCGCATGACCGAGAGCACCTCACCGGTCAACTCTGGGTCAAGGGCACTGGTGGGTTCGTCAAAGTAAATGATCTCCGGGTCGGTGGCAAGGGCGCGGGCAATGGCAACGCGCTGCTGCTGTCCGCCGGAAAGCTGGCGGGGATAGTAGTCGGCCCGGTCGGCCAGACCGACCTTTTCCAGCATCCGTCTGCCGATCTCATCCGCCTGCTCTTTGGGCATCCTGCGGGCAACGATCAGGCCCTCGGTCACATTCTGCAGGGCGGTCTTGTTCCGGAACAGGTTGTAGTTCTGGAACACAAAGGCCGTTTTTTTGCGCAGGCGGGCAATGTCGGCCCGGGAGATCCTGCCAAGATCGAAGGATTCGCCGTCGAACACCAGAGTGCCGCTGTCAGCGGTCTCCAGAAAGTTCAGGCAGCGCAGCAGGGTGGTCTTGCCGGAGCCGGAAGGGCCCAGAATGGCAACAACGTCTCCCTTTTCCACACTCAGGTCCACGCCGTTCAGGACGTGCAATGCGCTGCGCACCCGGCGGGCATTGCCGCGCGGGAAAGGCCCGATGTGGAAGCGGGGTTTGTCATCGTAGGTGTAAAATGTTTTGTGGATGTCTTTGATCTCTAACATGGCCATACCGTCCACCCCTTTCTCACTGGAAACCGTGTGCGTTCAGCTGCCGCTCCACCAGCGCCTGCAGCTTGGTGATGATGGTGCAGAACAGCAGGTAGACCACAGCCACCTCGCAGTAGATGGGCAGGAAAATGTAGGTGCGGGCTGCCACACGCTGGCCTGCCATGAACAACTCTGCCACCGTGATGTTGGAGGCCAGAGAGGTGTCCTTGATCATGCTGATGAGGGAGTTGGACAGGGAGGGCACGGCGGTGCGCAGGGCCTGCGGCAGAACGATGCGGCGCATGATCTGCCACCAGGTCATGCCCACGCAGGAACCGGCCTCCAGCTGGCCCTGGGGCACGCTTTCCAGCGCGCCGCGCATGGTCTCGGCGCAGTAGGCACCCTCGTTGAAAGCAAAGGCGATGACGGCTGCCGGAAAAGCATTCAGCATGATGCCCAGGCTGGGCAGGCCGTAGAAGATGATGAACAGCTGCACCAGCAGCGGCGTGCCCCGGATGACCCAGATGTAGAACCGGGCAATCTGGCGCAGCACCGGAACATTGGCGTACTGCACCAGCGCAACAGCCACTGCAATGACCATGGCAAGGCTGAAGGAGATCAGGGTCAGGGGAATGGTCATGGTCAGGCTTGCCGTCAGGATGCGGGGCAGGGCCTCCCACAGCACGCTGACCGTGCGGTTGGTAAGAAGTGCTTCAAACATATTTTTCTTCCTTATTGATAAAAAACGGTGGAATATCTTTAGGATACACCTTAAACTATGGTTCAGGTCAAGAGCATATCCTACAATTCCTACCAAAATACTATAGCATGAAATGGAGACAAGTGCAATCCATTGGCGAAAATCTTTCACTCTGGCCAAAAACAAAAGAAAACACCGGTTAACTTTGTGCAGACTGGCAAGGAGTTGACGCGGTACGATGTTTCGTGTAAAATGGAATCAGACAGGCCCCGTGCAGGAAGCGCGGGGAACAGGCCGGGCACACAAGCAGTCCGGCGCATACGGAGGACAAAACACAATGAAGCATAAAATTGGTATTCTGGGTGCAGGCACCTGGGGCATGGCTCTGGCGCGGATGCTGACGGTGAGCGGCAATGACGTGACCGTGTGGTCGGCGCTGGAACAGGAGATCGACAACCTTTCCACCACCCGGGTCCACCCCAATCTGCCCGGCATGACCATTCCGGCAGAGATGAAGTTCACCAAGAGCGTGGAAGAGGTGTGCACGGACAAGGAAATCCTGCTGTTCGCGGTGCCGTCGGTGTTCGTGCGCTCCACCGCCGCCAAGGCCCGGCCCTTTGTGCCGGACGGTCAAATCATTGTGGACGTTGCCAAGGGCATTGAAAAGGATACCCTGTTCACCATGACGGAGATCCTGGCCGATGAGCTGGGCAAAGAGGACGGCCCCAAGGGGGTGCGTCTGGTGGCCCTGAGCGGCCCCACCCACGCCGAGGAGGTGGCGATCGACCTGCCCACCACCATCGTTTCGGCCAGCAAGGATATGGAAGCGGCCAGATTCGTGCAGACGGTGTTCACCAACAACGTCATGCGTGTGTACACCAATGAGGACATCAAGGGTGTGGAACTCAGCGGTGCCATGAAGAACGTCATTGCGCTGGGCGTGGGCATCTCCACCGGCCTGGGCTATGGCGACAACGCCCGCGCCGCACTCATCACCCGCGGCATTGCCGAGCTTGCCCGGCTGGGCGTGGCCATGGGCTGCAATGTCCACACCTTTGCCGGTCTGGCCGGCATCGGTGACCTGATCGTGACCGCCACCAGTATGCACAGCCGCAATAACCGGGCCGGCATCCTCATCGGCAAGGGTGAGACCCCGGAGCAGGCCGTGAAGGAGGTCGGCATGGTGGTCGAGGGCATGAACGCCCTGCCTGCCGCGCTGGAACTTGCCGCCAAGTATCAGGTGGAAATGCCCATTGTCCAGACCGTGAACGCTGTTGTGAACAAGGGCATGAGCGCCGCCGAGGCGGTGCGCTCCCTGATGGACCGTGACCCCAAGAACGAACTGTCTCAGAGCTACGAAAAGTAATATTTTTTCATCGAGAGGGACGACCCTCTCTGTCATTGCTTCGCAATGCCACCGCTCCCGAGGGGGAGAGGTTTGGTGCTGTACTTTACGGCATCAAAAAAGCTCCCCCTTTCGGGGGAGCTGGCATAGTCGCAGGCTTTGACTGAGAGGGTTGTTCCTCTTTCATTTTACTGCTGGGCCTCGATTGCCTTGACGATCTTGTCGGCGATGTACTTGTGGCCGGAGACGGTGGGGTGGCCATCCAGCTCAGTCTGAGCAAAGGGGATGGAAACATAGGTGGCACCGTAAACATCGGCCAGCTGCTTTTCGTAGTTGTTCAGCTTGCTGAAGTAATTGCTCCAGCTGGGCAGCAGGGGCACGGGGTTGGTGGCACCGATGATCAGGATCTGGGCATCAGGGTTCAGCTCCCTGACGGTTGCCACGATCTGGCGCAGGTTGCTGCTGCTTTCGGGATAAGCGTTCTCGCAGATCTTGTTCATGCCGGAGAAGAACAGGTTCCAGACGGCATCCTTCTCGCTGCGGGTCAGGCTGAGCTTTTTCAGGCTCTCGTTCAGTGCGTCCTCGGTTTCCTTGCTGCTGCCGCGCAGGTTGCCGCTGAGCACGATGGAAGCCAGGTCCTCACTTTTCCAGTTAGTGGCCTCACCAAAAGAGACCACGGTGGGCACAAAGGCATCATTGGAGCCCAGCTGGATGGAGATAACATCGGCACTTTTGATGTAATCTACAAACTCGGGGTAATTGTACTGGCAGCCGGAGAGGGTGTTCATCTCGGCCATGGTGCCGGTCTTGACCAGCTCCAGCATATCCTTGCTCATCACGCCGGGCAGGCCAAGGTTGATGGCGTGATCCCGGTCGAGGTTCAGGCTTTTGCCCACCTGACCCACATAGCAGGCCTCGGGGTAACCCTTGAAGTTGAAGGAAACGTCCACGCCCATCAAGTTATGTGCATATTGAACGGTAGTCAGGCCGATACCGGCGCAGATGCTGTCGCCCAGGGCAACATAGGTGATGGAGTTGGGCTCCTTCTCTTCTTCGGTGCTGCTGGAGGTGAAGAAACAGTTCTCCTCCTCTGCGGCGGCCTGTTCAGTGGTCAGAGCGGGGTCTGCGCTCTCTTCCGGGGCGGCTGCAAAGGCCGGAACGCTCAGGACAGAGAACAGCATGGCGGCCGAGAGGGCCAGGCCAATCAGTTTCTTTTTCATGGTGTCGTCACGAATCCTTTCCAATGTGTATTATTCTGCTTAATAATCGCGGGAAGTGATCTCTTCTTCCAGCTTGCGATAATCAAATTTAGCGGCCAGTGTCAGGGGCATTTCGGGGATGATCTTGTACCCCACGGGCTGGACATATTCGGGCAGCTCCTCAATGCAGAGCTGGCGCAGTTCCTTGATGATCTGCTTGCGCTTGGCGGCGGGAACCGCAGGGTCAAGCACCAGATAGACAAAAGGCAGACGGCCCTGCACATGCTCCTTGTCGGCGCAGCCCACCACAGAGCACTGATGCACGGCGGGATGCTGGCTGACCACATTTTCGATCATGGAGGGGAACACCTTGAAGCCATCGTGACGGATGATGAGCCGCTTGATCCGGCTGTCCAGATAGACAAAGCCGTCCTCGTCCAGATAGCCGATGTCACCGGTATGCACCCAGACCCGGCCATCTGCATGGGTGCGCAGGATGGCGGCGGTCTCGGCAGGCTTGTTGTAGTAACCCTTCATAACGCCGGGGCCGGAGATGCACAGCTCACCCCGCTGACCGATGGGCAGCTCCGTGTCGGTGCCCGGCTCAAAGACGGACACCAGCGTGTTGACCAGCGGCAGCCCCACGCTGCCGGGTTTGTTGTTCCGTCCGGCAGCAGCGGTGGCAGCAGAGGATGCCTCGGTCATGCCGTAGCCCTTGGCGATGGGGAATTCCACGTTGTGAGCGGCCAGGAAGTCGTTGACCGTCTGCTCGGCACCCCGGGCAATGGCATCGCCGCCTGCGGCATAATTGCGGATGAAGGAGAGATCCTTGTTCTGCAGCTTGGGGTCAACAGCCAGCTGCTGGTAGTGGGAGGGCACGCCGAACATGTGTTCGGGCTTGTACTTCCAGATCAGGCTGCCCAGCTTATTGGAGTCGAGGTTGGGGATGATGACCACCTTGATGCCCAGCGTCAGCGGCAGATGTACGCCGCAGGCAAAGCCGTAGGCAATGAAGGGGGGCATGATGTTCAGCAGAGACTGGCCCTTGGAGAACAGCGTGTCGCAGGCGGAGAACTGCATGGCAATGCCGTTGAAGTTGTTATCGGTCAGCATCACGCCCTTGGGGGAGCCGGTGGTGCCGCCGGTGTGCACCACCACGCAGGCGTGCTCCGGGTCATAGGGCTCCGCGGCAATGCTCTCGTCCTTCCCGGCAGCAAGGAACTGCTTCCAGTGGATGACATTGGAGTGATACTTGTTCTTGTCGAGATTCTTGACCTTGTAACCCAGCGCCAGAGGCAGCGGCAGAGAATCGGCCGGGGAGAGCACCACCACATGCTCCACATGGGTGCGCTTGGCAGCCTGATGGCAGCGCTCATACACCACATTCAGGCAGATCAGCAGGTGGGAATCCACCTCTTCAATGTACTCGCGGATGCCCTCCACACTGTAACGGGGATCCACCAGGTTCAGAGTCGCGCCGATCATGTCGGCGGCATAGAACGCAAAGATGATCTCCGGGGTCATCACGCTGACCACCGTGGCGATATCGCCCTTTTTCAGGCCCGCGGCCCGCAGGGCTGCTGCCGTCTTTTTGACATTGACGATAAAATCAGCGTAGGTGAACTTGCGGCCATAGTATTCCAGTGCGGTCTCGCCCAGCCGGTTCTTGTTCTGCCGGCAGACGAGCTCAAACGCCGTGCAGGCGGGCATGGTCTGGTCAATGTACTTCTGATCGTAGAATTTCAGCCAGGGACGTGCCTGGGACGCATAGATCGGGGTGTTGGATGTTGTCATAAATTGTCCTTTGTCCTTTGAGCAGTCACTGCACCCGCAGCCGGGGCAGCCAGATTCAATGGGGTCTTAAATTTCGTCCGTTTGTTAAAAACAACACAATACGTACAAGAGCTATTGTAGTAGAGCAGGGTGGAAATGTCAAGAAACAAAGGGCGAACTTTGCCAAAAAACGCAAGAGAAAGTTTACATTTCAGCCAGCCAGTCTTTGGCCTCCTGCTCGCTGCAGAGCACCCAGTGGCTGGGGCGCAGCTCCCGCCACTGGGGCGCTTCCTGCGTGTAATCGTGCATGGCGGGGTCGTAGACCAGCAGCTTTTTCTTCCGCTCCAGCCTGGGGTTGGGCATGGGGATGGCGGAGAGCAGGCTGCGGGTGTAGGGGTGGATGGCATGGGTCACCAGCTCCTCCGCATCGGCCAGCTCCACGATATCGCCCTTGTGGATGACGGCGATGCGGTCCGAAATGTACCGCATGACCGAGAGGTCGTGGGCGATGAACAGGTAGGTGATGCCGCGCTCCTTCTGCAGATGGCGCAGCAGGTTGAGCACCTGGGCGCGGATGGACATGTCCAGAGCCGAGATGGGTTCGTCGGCAATGATGAACTCAGGCTCCACGATCAGGGCGCGGGCAATGCCGATGCGCTGGCGCTGGCCGCCGGAGAACTCATGCGGGAAACGGGAAGCGAATTCAGGCAGCAGGCCCACATCCAGCAGTGCCTGCCGGACCTTCTCCTCCCGCTGGGCGGCGGTCAGATCGGGCCGGACATTCTGCAGGCCCTCGCCCACGATGTAGCTGACCTTGGCACGCTCGTTCAGGGAGGACTGCGGGTCCTGGAAGATCATCTGGATCTCCTTGATGACCTGCTGGTCCAGCTGGCGGGAGATCTTGCCGTTGATCTTCTGGCCCTTGTACAGGATCTCGCCGCCCGAGGTGGGCAGGATGCGCATGATGGCGCGGCCGATGGTGGTCTTGCCGGAGCCGGATTCGCCCACCAGACCAAAGGTCTCACCCTTGTAAATTTCAAAGTTGGCACGGTTCACGGCCTTGAAGGCCTTGCGGCCGGAGCCGTAGGTCACCTCGAGGTCCTTGACCTCAAGCAGGACCTGCCGGGGCGAAGCCTCTCCATCTTGCTGGCGCAAGACCGTTTTTTCGCTCGAACACTCCACTGGGGTGTTCGCTGCTTCGCAAACGCGAATGTCACGATTTTCAGGCATCCTGCATCCCCTCCTCTTTCAACAGTTTGACGGCGGCAGGCGGTTCCACCTTGGGGGCCCGGGGGTCCAGCAGCCAGGTCTTGGCCTTGTGGGTGGGGCTGACCGTAAAGTAGGGCGGACGCTTGACAAAGTCGATCTTCAGCGCCTGGGGGTTGCGGGGCGCAAAGGCATCGCCGTGGATCTCGGTGAACAGGTTCGGGGGTGTACCCTGAATGTTGAACAGATCCTCGCCTTTGATGCCCATCTGGGGCATACTGGACAGCAGCGCCCAGGTGTAGGGGTGGCGGGGGTCGTAGTAGATCTCATCGGAGGTGCCGATCTCCACGATGTCACCTGCGTACATGACGGCCACCCGGTCGGCGATGTTGGCCACCACGCCCAGATCGTGGGTGATGAGGACGATGGTCAGGTTGTACTTGACCTGCATCTCCTTGAGCAGCTGCAGGATCTGGGCCTGAATGGTCACATCCAGTGCGGTGGTGGGCTCGTCGCAGATCAGGATCTGCGGGTTGCAGGCCACCGCAATGGCAATGACGACGCGCTGGCGCATACCGCCCGAAAACTCGTGGGGATACTGCGCAAAGCGCACCTCGGGGTCAGCAATGCCCACGTCCCGCAGGTATTCAAGGGTCTTTTCCCGGGCGGCCTTGCCCTTGAGATGCTGGTGCAGCTCCACGGCTTCCATGATCTGGTCGCCGATGGTCTTCAGGGGGTTCAGGCTGGTCATGGGGTCCTGCATGATCATGGCGATCTCATGGCCCCGGACCTTCAGCCAGTCCTTCTCCTTTTTCAGGTCGGAAAGGCGGATGGGTTTGCCGTCATCGGCACCGTAATAATCAATGGTGCCCGAGGTGATGGAACCGTTGGCATCCAGCAGGCCCATGAAGCTCTTGGTGAACACGCTCTTGCCGGAGCCGGATTCGCCCACGATGGCAAGGACTTCGCCGTGGTAGATGTCCAGGTCGATGCCGCGGATGGCATGCAGCACCTTGCCGCGCAGGTTGAATTTGATGTTGAGGTCCTTTACAGAAAGGATGAGCTGATTTTTTTCCATCTTCTGTCCCTCCTTACTGCAGGTGATTCTTCGGGTCAGCAGCGTCCGAGAAGGCGTTGCCGATGAGGTAGAACGCAATGGTGACAAAGCTCAGGATGATGGTGGGGTAGAGCAGCTGGTACCGCAGGCCCGCCTGCATCATCACCTTGCGGCCGTCGTTGATCAGGTTGCCCAGAGAGGGCGTTTCCACAGAAAGGCCCAGGCCGATATAGGTGATGAACACCTCGCTGCCGATGGCGGCGGGGATGGTCAGGGCCATGCGCAGCATGATGACCGATACCAGATAGGGCAGCAGGTTGCGCAGCACGATGCGGCGGATGGGGGTGCCGATGCAGCGGGAAGCCACGTTGTAATCACGGTCGCGGATGATCAGGATCTGGTTGCGGATAAAGCGCGCCATGGCGATCCAGCCCGTGATGGACATGCCCAGGATCAGGGTCTGGATGCTGGGGGACGCAACATAGGAGATCAGGATCAGGATGATGGTGGAAGGGATGTTATCACAGATGTTGTACAGCTCGGTGAAGAAGAAATCGAGCTGGCGGACATAGCCCCAGAGCACGCCCACCGTGATGCCCACCACGGCCTCGATGAGGGCCACGAAGAAGGCGATGGTCAGACTGGTGCGTGCACCGGCCCAGATGCGGGCCCACAGGTCCTGGCCGATGGCATTGGAGCCCCAGATAAAGCCCTCTTCCCCGGGGGCGATATTACGGAACTGGATACCGGTGGTAGAGTCTACCTGGCAGAGATTGGGATCTGCCTGACCGGGCAGATAAGGCTGCAAAAAGGCAAAGCCCACCACGAACACCAGTGCAATGAGCAGGGCCACGGCGATCTTATTCTTGAAGAAAGCACGGAAGGTGCTGCCCCAATAGCTGTAATTGGAGTAGGAGGTGGCCTCAGCACGCTCCTCGCTGAACCCGGCGGGGGTGAACAGCTCGTCCTCGGGCAGGTCGGCCCAAGCGGCGGGGCCGTCCTTCTGCAGCTTGTTCAGGTCGTTTTCCAGAACAGCTGCCTTGTGATCTTTCATGTGGAACAGCATTATCGGCCACCTTCTTTCTTGCCAAAGTTGATGCGGGGATCGATGAGCACCATGAGCAGATCGCCCAGGATCAGGCCGATGATGCCCACGCAGGCGTACAGCAGCACGATGCCCTGCACCATGGTGTTGTCGTGGCGCTGGACGCAGGTGACCAGCAGGCCGCCCATGCCGGGGATGGAATACAGGCTCTCGATGTAGATGGAGCCGACCACAGTGTTCAGGAAGGCAGAGGGAATATACTGCACCAGCGGCACCATGGCGTTGCGGAAGATGTGGCGCAGGGCGATGTTGCTCTCGCTCACACCCTTGGCCAGCGCCAGCCGGACGTAATCCTTGTTGCTCTCGTCCACCATGTAGCGGCGCAGCCACATGGCGTAGAATGCCACGTTGCCCAGGCTCATGGAGCAGACCGGCAGCACCCAGTACCGCCAGTCGGAGGCATCAAACAGCAGGCCCACGCCCAGGGCGGTGGTGCCGTACATCTGAATATAAAGGTAATACACGGCGGCAGGCACAGCCTGAATGAGCACGATGATGGCGGTGCCGATCTTATCGGGCCAGCGGTTCTTGAACCGGCCCATCAGCAGGCCCATGGGAATGCCGATGACCAGGCTCAGCAGCATGGCAAACACGCCCATCTGGATGGAGATGGGCAGCTTCTTGGCCAGGATGCCGGTGACCGAGGCATTTACCTTATAAATATGGCTCACGCCCAGGTCGCCGTGGAGGGCATTCCACCAGAAGCGGCCGATCTGCACCGGCAGCGGGTCCAGCAGGCCCATGGACTGCAGGCCCGCCTGGATCTGGGCCTCGGTCATTTTTTCGTAGTTTGCAAAGTAGCCTTCCACCGGCATCAGCCGCAGCAGGCAGAACACGAGCGTTACAATGACGAACAGCGTCAGGATGGAACGCCCGATGCGTTTTGACAGATATTTCAGCATATCTGTGCGCACCCCTCTTTCGTTTGTGGTTCCTCCGCGGACAGTGGTCCTGAACAGCGGATAGGAATAGAATACATCAAAATTGCACTTTTGGAAAGTGATTTGCCCGGATTTTGAAAAATGTTTTTGTAAAAGCAGGGTAAAGTGAACGTTTTTCTTACAAAAACAACCCTCTCCGCCGGGTTGACGGAGAGGGATAAAAGTTTTTATAAACCTCTGCGCTTCAAAATCTCATCCAGAATGGCATCGGCCACATCGGCCTTGCTCATCAGGGGCAGCTCCCGGGTGCCGTCGGGGGTGATGAAGGTGACCACGTTGGTGTCCACCCCAAAACCGGCTCCGGCGACCTTCAGGTTGTTGGCCACCACCATGTCCAGATTCTTCCGGGTCAGCTTGGCCGTGGAGTTTTCCACCATATCCCGGGTCTCCATGGAAAAACCGCAGAGGAACTGGTGGGTCTTTTTCGGGCCGATGGTGCCCAGAATGTCGGCGGTGCGCTCCACGGGGATGGAGAGGTCGCCGTCCTTTTTCTTGATCTTGTCGCTTGCCACCGTCACGGGGCGGTAGTCTGCCACGGCGGCAGCCATCACCAGCACGTCCATCTCCTCAAAGCGGCTGGTCACGGCATCGTACATATCCTGCGCCGTGGTAATGGGAACATCGGTGGTGAAGCGGACCGGCGGCAGGTCGGTGTGGCCGTGGATGAGGGTGACCTCTGCTCCCCGCATGGCGGCGGCCCGGGCGATGGCATAGCCCATCTTGCCGGTAGAGTGGTTGGTCAGGTAGCGCACGGGGTCCAGCGGCTCCTGCGTGGGCCCGGCGGTCACAGCGATGCGGACACCGGCCAGATCCTTGGGCCGGGCGATGGTGTGCAGGATGTACTCGATGAGCACATCCTCCTTGGGCAGGCGGCCGCTGCCCACATCCTTGCAGGCCAACACCCCGCTCTCAGAGGGGATGACCGTGAAGCCGTAGTGCTCCAGCGTTCTGAGGTTGTCCTGCGTGATTGGGTTTTCCAGCATCCCGGTGTTCATGGCCGGGCTGACCAGTTTGGGGCACCTGGCCGCAAGCACCACGGTGGTGAGCATATCATCGGCAATGCCGTGGGCCATTTTGGCAATGACGTTGGCCGTGGCCGGTGCCACCAGAACGACATCTGCCTTTTTGGCCAGCGAGATGTGGGTGACCTCGAACTTGAAATCGCGGTCGAAGGTATCCACCATGCATTTGTGGCCGGTCAGCGTTTCAAAGACGAGAGGGGTGATGAAATGGGTGGCGTTCTCGGTCATAATGACCTCCACGTCCGCCCCCAGCTTTTTGAGTGCGCTGGCCACATTTGCCATTTTATAGGCGGCAATGCCGCCGGTAACGCCCAAAAGGACGCATTTGCCCTGCAGATCCATCCAAAAAACCTCCTGTTTTGCGGGTTTGCCTCTTTAGTATAATCCAAAATCACCGCCAGCACAACAAAATCTTTCGGTTGGGTCTTGTATCCAGCGCAAAAATGCGGTAAAATAGCTTGACTTAGAATAAAACCTCTCCGTCAAGGTCTGCGTCTTTGCCGCCTCTCCTGCCGGGAGAGGCAAGCCACCCGACTCCTCTGGCAGGGGAGCCGGAGCAAAGCGCCTGAGAGGTTTTGCAGGAAAGGTAAAATATGATCTTAGCCATTGATATAGGCAACACCACCGTCGCCCTGGGCGGCATCAAGGACGGACGTGTATGCTTTGTGGCCCACATGGATACGGTGCGCACCCGTACCGCCGCGGAATACCGCATTGAAATGGAAAAGGTGTTTGCCCACCGCCGCCACCCGGAAAAGCCCATCCGGTTCGAGGGCGCGGTGCTGACCAGCGTAGTGCCCCAGATCACCGGGGCACTGGCTGAGTGCGCCCGCTATTACACCGGCAAAAAGCCGGTCATCGTTTCGCCGGAGATCCGCACAGGCCTGACCATGGGGGTGCCTGACCCCCATGCCGTGGGCAAGGACCGGCTGGTGGATGCCGCTTACGCTGCGGCGAACTTCCCGCTGCCGGTCATCACCGTGGATCTGGGCACTGCCACTACATTTAATGTTGTGGATGAGAACAGGGTATTCCGGGGCGGTGTGATCTGCCCGGGGCTTTCCACCGGCCTGCGGGCTCTGGGGGAGCGCTGTGCCCAGCTGCCGCAGGTGCGGCTGAGCTCCCCCAAAGCAGCCATTGGTGTGAACACGGAGAGCTGTATGCTTTCGGGCTCTGTGCTGGGCACGGCAGTCCTGCTGGACGGCATCACCCAGCGCATTGAGGAAGAGCTAGGCCGCCCGGCCACCCTGGTGGTCACGGGCGGGCTGGCAAAGTATGTCACGCCGCTCTGCCGCCATCCGCTGACCTACGACCCGGAGTTGCTGCTGAAGGGGCTGGCACTGCTGTACCAGATGAACGCCCCTCAGCCGCACTATGCCGCCGGGGGCAGGCGGCGGAACCCGAACAACAATTTCCGCCGGGGCCGCCGTTCCCGCTCCCAGCGCCGGGAACGCCGCGAGGAGAAGAACAAAAACGGCTGACGACGAAACAGGATGGAGAGAACAATGAAACTAGGGATCCTGGGCACGGGGATGATCGTGCGGGAGTTTCTGCCCTGGCTGGCAGGGCCGGACTGCCCCTTTACGGTGCAGGCGCTCTGCAGCACCCAGCGCAGTGCGCCGGTGGCCGACGAGATGTGCGAACAGTACGGCATTCCCCAGCGCACCACGAACTATTTTGAATTATTGCAGTGGGTGGATGTGATCTATCTGGCCGTGCCCAACCTGCAGCATTACCGCTATGCCAAGGTGGCGCTGGAAGCGGGGAAGCATGTCATTGTGGAAAAGCCCATGGCCTGCACCGCTGCCCAGACCGAGGAGCTGGCGGCGCTGGCCCGCCGCAAAAAGGTGTTCCTGTTTGAGGCCATGACCACCCAGTACCTCGAAAACTACAACAAGATCCGGGAGCTGCTGCCCCGCATCGGCAGGGTGAAGCTGGTGCAGTGCAATTTCAGCCAGTATTCCAGCCGCTACGATGCCTTCTGTGCCGGGGAAACGCCGGTCTCCTTTGACCCGGAGTGTGCGGGCGGTGCCCTGATGGATCTGAATGTCTACAACATCAGCTATATCGTGGGCCTGTTCGGTGAGCCGAATCAGGTGCACTACCTGGCCAACATGGAGCGCGGCATCGACACCAGCGGTATCCTGACCATGGAGTACAACAGCTTCAAGGCAGTCAGCATGGCCGCCAAGGACTGCGGTGCGCCTGCCCGATATGTCATCCAGGGTACAAAGGGCTATATCCTGCAGAAATCCACGGCAAACTGGTGCGGCGGCGTGACCTTCCACCCCAATCAGGGCAAGGAAGAGCACTTCAACCTGAACGGCGGCAGACCCCGGCAGGCGGCGGAGTTCCACGCCTTTGCCAGGGCCATCGAGGGCGGTGACCAGGAGCTGTGCAGCCGGATGCTGGATACCTCCGTGGCCGTCAGTCGTGTGCTGACCGTGGCCCGGCGGAGCGCCGACATCAAATTTCCCTGTGATAGATAAACATCCTAACCCTCTCAGGCACTTCGTGCCAGCTCCCCCAAAGGGGGAGCTTTTGACAAAACCGCAAACTTTGCATGGATTGCCAAGGCCTCGCCCTTCGGGAGAGGTGGCATTGCGAAGCAATGACGGAGAGGGTGAGGTCGTTTATAAATTTTCAAGCATCCCTGACATTTTATCAAAAACCAGATTTGCGCCGTATCCGACGTATAGGGCGGAACGGCAGCAGGAGGAAAACTGAATTATGAAAAACAACGATCTTCGCACTCTCACCCGACTGGCACTGCTGGTCGCCATCGAGCTTGTAATGAAGGCCATCGGCCTGGGCAGTGTGCCCATGGGCCCGCTTTACATGAGCTTCCTGACCCTGCCCATTGCGGTGGGTGCCATCACCATGGGCCCCGTGGCCGGTGCTGTGCTGGGCGGCGTGTTCGGCGCGGTGAGCTTCTATGATGCCGTTACCGGTGCTTCTGCCATGACCGGCGCTCTGTTCCAGGTCAGCCCTGTCAACACCTTTATCCTCTGCGTGGGCATGCGTGTGCTGATGGGCGTGTGTGTGGGCCTGATCTTCAACGGCCTGAGCAAGCTGGACAAGAGCCGCACCTGGAGCTATATCGTCAGCGCCATGTGCGCTCCGGCCCTGAACACCCTGTTCTTCATGGGCTATATCGTGCTGGCGTTCTACAACTGCGACTATGTCCAGAACCTGGTGTCCGTTAAGGGCGCTGCCAACCCCCTGATGTTCGTTGTGCTGCTGGTTGGTGTCCAGGGCGTGGCTGAGTTCCTCGTCTCCGGCATCCTGGGCGGCATCGTGGCCCGCGCCGTGCACAAGTTCCTGAAGTAAGAGCCCGCGTTCCGCGTCAGGGAAGAGCGTATGGGTTTGTAACATTGTAAAACAAAAGACCAGAACTGAACTGCCACTTGGCAGAACAGCTCTGGTCTTTTTCTGTGCGGTGAAAAACAGAAACGCAGCCTTTACAGAGGCAGCTTGCCGCCGACCTTGTTGACGACATAGTAGGCGGCCTCTTCCTCAGGCTTGACGTAGATCTTGCAGGACTGCACGCCCACTTTGTGGGTCAGGCGGTAATCGGCCTTGGCGCGGTCCACAAGATCGGTGATGTTATACTGCTTGCCGGCAAATTCAACGTAGATCTCAGGGGAAAGCGGGGGACGGCCCTTGTGGGCGGTCTTTTCCGTTTTGGGGGCTTTCTCCGTTTTGACAGCGGACTTTGCGGTCTTGCGTGCGGGCTTTGCCTCGGCTGCGGGAGCTTCTGCAGCGGCAGGAACGACAGGCTTTTTCACTGACATGGATTCTACCTTCTTTCTCATATCGTTTTGCGTGTGGGAATAATACCGGAATGCACCGGTAGAAAAACTTTGCATCAAACAGCAGCATATAACTATATAATAGTTTTTTGCGGCGCATTTGTAAAGAGGTTTTGTGAAAAAAGGTTCGTTTTCAGGCAGGAAATGCTTTTTTGTTTCTGGAAAAGTTACTGGACGCACAGTCCCTCGGCCCGTGTGACGATGGACAGCAGCAGTTCAGCATCCCAGTCCTCTGCCAGCACAAATAGATCATCGCAGATCTCCTTCTGGATTTGTGCCGTCGTTTTTTGTCCGGCAAGGACGCAGACCGCAGAAAGCAGTCGAACTTTCAGGGCACAAATTTCTGCGGGTGCGCCCCACAAACGGGCAAGGTCATAATTGCTGGTGTTTCCGCAGGGCATGGCACAGGCAGCGCAGTTGGGAGCCACCCGGTGCTTCTCAGCTTCAACGATGTCAGTCATCCGGAGCAGCGCGCTCTCGGCGGCCTCGGGGTCAGCCGCCAGCCGCAGACCGGCAGCCAGTATGCGGTCAGTGTCCTCCGTTTTGGGTTCATTGACTGTGGAGCGCGCCAGCCCCACCAGCGCGCCCAGCAGAGTGTCCCGCTGACGCTGTGCAGCGGTAACGGGAGCAGAAAACGTGTGATTCATAGGAACCTCCAGGCTCTTTTTTGCTGTAAGGATACCACGGAATCCCCGGAAAGGGAAGGCGAAAAATTCTTTTTTCTGCAAAAGGGAATAGCGTCTTGATTTTGGACGGAAAATCCGCTATAATAATACCGTTCTACATACGCCGGTGTGTCGGAATGGCAGACGAGGGGGACTCAAAATCCGCTTCGTGATTTTTCATGTCTGTGCAGGAAATCCACGAGTATTCGTTGAATTTTGAAAGTTTGTCGAAGCAGGATTTCTTACATCCCTCCTGAACATCCCTCCAATCTTCGGAAACCGGTACTAATGTCCCAAAATTGAATATAAGCCGATGTGGCGGAATGGCAGACGCAAACGACTCAAAATCGTTCGGGAAACCATGTGGGTTCGAGTCCCACCATCGGCACTCCATCATAAAACAGCTTAGAATCGAAAGATTTTAGGCTGTTTTTCTTTTTCTACTCAGTTTCTTATACTTTGGTGTTTTCTGGGAAGATGTTGACGATTGCATTCGCCGAGGACACCTTGCTGGAGAAATCCAGATGTGTATAAATGTTGCTTGTTGTGCTGATGTCACTGTGACCGAGCCACTCCTGAATCTCCTTCAGGCTCACGCCATTGGCATAGAGCAGACTGGCACAACTATGGCGCAGATCGTGAAAGCGGATACGCTTCATCTGGTGTGCGACCAGAAAATCCGGGAAATGCTGACTCAGAAAGTCGGGCCGAATCCGCTTTCCAATCGGGTCTACATAGATATAGTCAAGATAATCGTTGCAATAGCTTTTGCCGCAGACCTTCCGATTCTGCTCCTGCTCCTTTTTCATTTTATTGAGCATCTGCTCACAGGCAGGGATTAGGGGAAGTGTCCGGCAGCTCGACTTTGTTTTTGTCTTATCTCGTGCGATTTCCGTTACCGTTCCGTTGACCTTTGCGGTCACAACCGTATGCTGAATGCTGATTTTCTTGTTCTCAAAGTCAATGGCATCCCATTTCAAACCAACAATTTCACTGCGCCGCAGCCCGTAGAATGCAGCCATGATGACGCCAAACTCCGAAGGGTCACCTTGAATCACCTTGAAAAGTTGCTCCAGTTCTTCACCACTGTAAATCTCCGACTTGAACTTTTCCTTACGAGGACGTTCAACGCGATCTGCCGGGTTGGAACGGATCATGCCGATTTGAAAAGCATACTGTAAGCATTTGCGGATGTTGGCGTGATAGTGAATGACGGTGTTTGCCGTAAGGCCACGATCCAACTCATGCTGGTAGAAGTCTTGGATGTATTTGGGATGCTGTTCCATATCCTGTAATGTATAGTGGAGCGGTTCAAAATATGGGACGATCTTGTGAATGATTGCTCTTTCATAGCTGGTATAGGTTGTGATTTCCACTCGTGACTTCATCATTTTCAACCAGTCCGTGATGAAGTCGGTGAAAAGTACCGGGGAGTTATCAAGGCAGGGGTCAACTTCTTTGATGGGGCTGACCTTCAGCCAATTATTGGCAACGGCATATTGCAGGGCATCGGTCAACTCCTTGTGCCAATCAAGAAGCTGCTGTACACTGGCCTCCTCCTGCTGACGCTCATAGCGGAAGAACGTTTCCAGATCGCGCGGAGAGAGTGCTTTCAAAGACAGCCGCTTCTTTTCAAAGTATGGGACAACTACTCTTCCCAGATCATAAGCATATCTGCCATAGGTTTCGGGCGGAAGGTTCATCACACTTTCCCGAAGCCAGCGGTTCAGATATTCCGATACCGGCAGGTCGGAAACCTGCTGCATCGTTTCAGGGTTAAACTCTTTTTGTGTTTTACGCAACAGAGATTCAGCTCTTTTTTTGTTTCCTTTAACCGGAAGTCCTGTGCTGATGGATTTGGTTCTGCGCTTTCCATTTGTGTCTTTCCAGCTCAGAATCATCTGATACATACCGTTTTGTTCTCTTAAATGTCCGGCCACATTTGTCATAGTTATGCTCCTTTCTGTTCGCAGCCAAACGTCCTTTGCTTAGGCATCATAAGTTTAGAAGATTCTGGGGTGTTTTGCAAGGATGGCGCAAGAGAGTTTGATAGGCGCATCCCTCCAAGTTGCCGATTCTGATCGATCAGGTACTCTACCACGCAGAGTTTTGGTATCTTATAACTGCGTCCTACACGCGCCGAGTGGATCTTATTCTGCTTGACCAGCAGATACGCATTCTTCCGGCAGATGCCAAGCATTTCCTGAAGAATGTCTACGGATACCACATCCGGGTAATCCTTGAACATCATCATGTACCGCTCCGTCTTGCGGTCGGGCTCTTCCTGAATCAAAGTGCAGGCTGCGATCTCGCTCATTCCTGTCCTCTCCTTTCCAGTTCAATATGTCAATTATTTGAAAGAAAATACTATATGTAAAGAACGATGGTCTTTTCCGGGTACCATCGCCCTTGCCAAAGGAGATATTTGAGTTTAGAACTTCATCGGTAGCGCGTCTTTCCTGCACTTGCCGTTGTAGGTGGTGTAGATGGGATAAACGTACCGCCGCCAGCCCGGAAGCTTGGCGGGGTTATCCCGGCTGATACGGTAGAGCTCCATGGGATGGACGCCGCTCAGCGCACGGACAAGCCGCTCCGCGCTGTACTGCCCGTGGTACAGCTGTACAAAGTACATCACGCCCCGCAGGACAGCCGCCCGGAAGGAATCCGGTCTGCCCTCCCACGCTTCCACGATGTGCCGCAGAGCTTCGCAGTAGATTTCTTCGCCCAGCTGGTCGTACAGCTTCAGCGCCGTGCCCACGCAGCTGATACGGTAGTCGCTCAGCTGCATGCTGTCGTAGTTGAGGGACAGCCCCACCCGGTTGGTGGCTGCGACGAACGCCTTGGAAGGCGCATCGCCGCCCACCACCTTGGCGCGCAGCCTGATGCCCGCCGACAGAGGCGCAGCGTGACCGTTCTGCTCCGCAAAGAGCAGAGCTTCCTGCTCCATCGTCAGGCCGGTGTAGACCTTGCAGAGGATCGGGCGGTCTGCGCCACCGTTGAGAAGGATGCAGCCCTCGATGGTGTGCTGCCCGTCCATCACATAGTACCTGCCGTTGCGGAAGCTGACCTTCGGCTCGTTAACGATGTACTCATTGAAGTCTCTGGCGATCAGCTCCACCCGCTTGCGCTCCACGCCCCGCTGGTAGATCTCGCGGGGATAGATTAGCTTGCTGCTGTGGATGACCGAAAGCTGGTACGGCGGGTTGATACCAATGAAAGTATTGTTTTCGTTCAGGCGCATCGCATTTCCTCCTTGATTCTCCAAATGTACTTCTCGGCTTCCTCTAAGATCTCAGCCACCTGCTGCTTCCGCTTCGGGCTGGTGAGCAGGCTGGGATTGAAGGTGAAGCTGTATTCCAACCGCTGGATCATGGCATGAACCGCGGATTGCAACTCGGTGTACAGCATCATTTCCTCGATGCTTCCGGCGTTCTCAAAAGACGATTTGATGGGCGTATAGGGGTAGACAGGTGGTTTGCCATCCACCACCTCAGGCGGCGCGTAAAGCGCCGTAGAGCGCCGGATAGGCTCCATCTGCTGGATGCTGCCCATGGGGTTCAGCGCAAGGCTGATACGCACTGCATCATCCACCCTGCGCATCTCCTCCGGGGTCAGATGCCCCAGATACTTCAGCGCCCGGCTCTTGTCGATGGTGAAGATCTGCTCTGCCTGCACAACGGACGGCATATTCAACCCTGCGTTTTCCAACAGGCAGTGGGTCGGCTGGTTTACTTTCTTTTCCGCCTTGCTTGTCATGGTCGCAACGATCAGGGTCGGAGAGTGATAGTTGCCCACGTCATTCTGAAGAATGACCGCCGGACGGTCACCGCACTGTTCCGAACCGGTGCTCGCCCCGAAATGGGTGAAGAAGATGTCTCCGCGTTGGAATTTCCAGTTTTGCTGCAAAATTGTACCTCCATGTTGTTATGTGCAAAGCCCGCTGCCGGATGTTCCGCAGCGGGCTTCGTTCAAGGTATGGTGGTATGGTTGGGTCAGCGGTGCATGACTACATAATCGTAGCCGCGCCGCATCTGGCAGACGGTGCAGGTGTCCATGCTCCGGTCTGCGCTGGGTACAAGTGCGATCTTGAATGCCTTTGCATCCACAAAGTGCCGCAGACAGGTACCGCAGAGGGTGCGGATGGACTTGACCATCTCAGGGGTCAGCTCCATCTCCTCGTAGATCTTCTGCTCGCGCACCGTGGGGTTCAACTCATCCATAAAAGTGTCCTCCTATATGTATCAAAGTGGATATTCGGGTAAAGAATAAATTGGGATACGTAAAAAACGGGAACTGCCGGATGCGCAAAAACGTACCCGGCAGTTCCCGGATCAATATGATTAAAGGTCTCGCATATTCGCCCTCGGCTCCCTGCGAGTGGGGCATAAACATCTGGCAGCGGACTTGTACCGCTTCATTGGCATTTCAGCCACCCCGTCTGCTTTGTGACCGGGCCGCGAATTACGGAAGTATCATTATCGGAGTACCAGATGACGGAACTATTCAGTTTTCAAGGACCATGAAGTCGGACGCTTTGCCCTGCGGCAGATGTCGCTTGGGAAATTGTCCCTTCACTTGGTAGCCGACGAGAATGGTCAATCCATAGCATCAAAATCAAACTTTTTCAAAAAATTAGTAATTCTCTTGATTTTTATGCTAATAGTTGGCTGCGACACCCCTAATACTTTAGAAATTTCAGTGACCGTGTAGCCCTCATAGGCGTAGAACGTCAAAAGTTTGAGGTCATCTTCCGATAAATTTTCAAGAGCAGACAGCAAACGCTCGTTCTCAATCTCACCAATCCATGCAAAACGGCTTTTAGTTTCGTGGTAAGTATCTGTCACGGTAATCGCATCCTGATAGCGTAGCATCAAAGGCGACGCTTCTTCCTCAGAGCTTTCATACGCAGGAGCGGTGAATTCCTGCGTCCGCTCGATAAAGGTACGCTCCGAATTGAATTGCAGACGGTCATAATCGTACATCTTCTGGATGGCCTCTTCCGTCATTCCCGCAGCTGCGTACTCGATGCGCAACTTTTCCCAGTGTGCTTCAAACTTTTTCAACTCATAGCCTTTATTAAAAGACATCGTAAACCTCCAAATTTTCGATAAAGCGTAAAAAGTCGAAAATTTGGAAGGCTACGGATATTTCGCCGCTTGGGGCATCCACGAAAAACGGACAAACATAAAGCCTGCTCCTTTTTACGGGAGCAGGCTACCTGAAGGCTAAAAAAATAGCCGGACAACCAACTAACAGAGCGGTTCTAAAGCAGAATCACTCTATCAGCTGTTGCCCGGCTATTTGGTGCGCGTTTCATACATTGCCTTGCGGCAATGGCCCGTTGCTCGGTGACGAACAGTCCATATTCAGGGTGCAATGCACCCGATTTTTGAAATTGTGTTTTGCCTATAAAGCAATCAACGCCTGCGATAGGCTAAATCAACCGTTGCTACGTTGCCGCACTTGAGGCACTTTATGCGGATAGTGCCTGAACAGCTCTCATCTTTTTGGTAGAGCTTGTGTCCGCAAACGGGGCAAAACCTCCATCCGATACTGAATTGTGCCTGCTGTATATTGCTCAGCGGTTTATTTTTAAAAGGACGATTATTTGACTGAATCATGTTTATTCTCCAAATCGGATGATGTCCAATGGATGGCAGTGGATGGGTTTGCCTTTTATGACCTGCATCTGCTGTAGTCTGATCCTGATAGCAGACCACGATACTCCCATCCGCGCAGCCATCTCCAGAATTTTTTCATAGTTCGGGTCAGATGCGGATTTGTATAGGATTCCATTCGGCAGGCACAGCGCTGCCCATTCTATTTCGGCGTTGACCAGAAATGTCGGCATCAGCAGCTCTGCCGCAAGGGTGTTTGCCTGCCATTCTTCCCATGAGGGTTGTCCGTTTCGTTCCCGATAGGCAATGTGCCCACGGCACTTGACTGCTTTTCCATAGTCGTTCGGGAACAGGTCAGCTAAAATCTGGTGTGCCGCCTCATGCGCTATCGTGAAATTCCGGCATCCGGTGCAGCTGTCTGCCGCAAGGGCAGAATCGATCACAACGTCCTTCGGCATGAATATCTCTACAAGCTTTGTACCATCCCCTAAAGTTACGGTAAAACCGCATCTTTGAAAAACGGTCAGTCCGAGGACGCTGCCATCGCTACATAGCGGCAGCATTTTCACATTCAGCCCAAGAACAGCGCTTGCAAGCCGTTCAGGGTCAATGGGTTCCGGGGCATCTTTGCTGATCCCGAAGCGGGTATAGTACTGGTCGATATACTTACCCGCTATGCGCGAAAGGTCTGCGCGGGATAAGTACCTTGCCATTATGAAGCACGGCTTTCCGGCACAGAGCAGTAGGCTTCCACGAACCACTTGCCCTGCTCAAGCCAAAGATTTCGCTTCTGCCCGCAAATCAGGCAGGTGAAGCAATGTCCTTTCACGCCAAAACGTGATGTACCGTGCTTGACTGCCAAGACACGATCAATTCCATAAGTGCGAGTCTTGTCATAGTTTATGGCAAGAGGACGGATCTTGCCGTCAGGAGTAAAACGAACATCCACTTCGACGTATCTTTTCTCACGGCGAAGGTTGTAATCACCACACATCAGAATTCCTCCTTTTTGCAGATTTATCAGAATGCAGCGTGCATTACTTGCGAATCATACTGCGTGCCACGAGCTGTTTTTCGTTTAACAGAGGAACGGACACTGTATGCTTTTTCCACTCATCCATAGAGCAGGTTACTGCTTTGCACAGACGGCATTTTGTCCAGCCGTCGGTTGCATCAAGATCTACATCATAGTTCATGGTTCCGCACATCGGGCATCTTACATTTTCTTTTCTCATATTATCACCTCTCAAAAACGCCAAATATACACGATTTCGGTCCAGAATTAACACCAAAAAGCTGTTATTTGTGGATTTGGTTCGATTATACACCCACTTTATGGAGATGTCAATTACGCATTTGTCGCTATTTTGGAGATTTCTTATTGATTTCCTGTATTTTCTATACTATAATAGGGCTACCGGATCACAAAGGAGTGTTCTTGTTATGAAAAAGAAAACCACGCTCACCAAAATGCACATAGCCCCATCCACAGTGCGCTATGATGCAGTCGCTGCGAGGGATAGCAATGAGGTTGGTCAGATTCTCGCAGGCACACGAAAAAGGAATGGCTATTCACTTGTAGCTTTCTCTGAACTTCTCCGTCACTATGGCGTCGATGTCAGTGATAAAGGAATCAGCAAATGGGAAAAAGGCTATACCACTCCTAGCATTTATCAACTAGTTGCAATCTGCTACGCATTGAACATCAAGGAGGGTCCTTCCTACTTTACAAAGAACTTTCAGAAACCCGCCCTTCTAAATGACATCG